>PJUK01000102.1_pt1 | contig 65418 bp, 54 predicted proteins | sample 1512211 | NCBI WGS metagenome assembly PJUK01 (sample SAMN08177668, study PRJNA422409) | Feces metagenome, whole genome shotgun sequencing project. | reverse complement strand
GTGGGACGGGCAACCTTTTATCGTAATTTTGCTGATCGTAAAGCCTTGATTGCAGCTTTGCTGGAACGGGCCATCACTCGTCTGGAGCAGAAGGCCAAAGAATTACGGGTCTTTAATGATGGCTTTATCCGTTTAATCGAAGGTCATATCGAACAGATTCCACAGCTGGTGGTGCTGATTGATTACTGGCGCATCATTGATCGTCAAGACCCAATCATGTTAAACATTTATGAACGACGCGATAAAGCATTACAACCGCTGATTGATCAGGCGATCCAACACCAGTTATGTCGTGCTGATCTTACCCCTCAAGATTTTGGTATGATCACCGCGATTTTGGGGTCCTCCTTTCAGGGACATCAGGCGAGCGACCAGTTACGGCTGGCGAAACGCGCAATAGAATTATTATTAAACGGCATTAAAGTATAGTTCGAGGAAAAATATGGATAAAAGCCCTCGCTATCTAGAGACTCCTCCGGATTGGTCTGCGGACGAGCGTCCAACCTTACCTGGCTCGCCTGCAGCGATTGCACATGCTCGCCCGAAACGTTTCGCCTACTTTGTTATTGGCCTGCTGATCTGTATTGCTGCCAGTCTCAGTAATGGCTTCATTGTTGCCAATTTACCGATTTTTCAGGGGGAATATGGATTAACCGCTTCACAAGCGGCTTGGCTCCCTGCGGCCTATGTCATGGCCAATGTCAGTTCAAACCTGATTCTGTTTAAGGCCCGTCAGCAATATGGCTTGCGCCTGTTTTCAGAAATCGGGTTACTGGTTTTTATTGGCGTACTGATTCTACACATCTTTGTCAAAACCTATGAAATGGCGCTCTTTGTCCGTTTCATTGCGGGTCTGGCCGCAGCTCCCCTCAGCTCGCTCGGCATGTATTACACCATGCAGGCCTTTGGCAAGGCCGATATGGCCAAAGGCATTTATCTGGCTTTTGGCTTTCAGCAATTGGGATTGCCATTGGCCTGGATTATTTCACCGTTCCTCCTCAGTGCAAACCAGTGGGATGTGATTTATACCTTTGAGCTTGGTCTGGCCATTTGCTGTTTTGCCATGGTGGTATCGCTCAAATTGCCACGCAGCTTGCGTCTGGAAGTGTTTGAGAAGCAGGACTTCTTTACCTTTGCCCTGTTGGCACCCGGCTTTGCCTGTCTGTGTATCGTGCTCACCCAAGGACCAATTCTATGGTGGTTCGATAGTCCGTGGCTGGCTTATACCTTGATCGTTGGCTTCTGTCTGATTGTGTTGGGTCTCACCTACGAACATTACCGGACCAATCCTCTAATCATGACCCGTTGGCTGGCGGCGGGTGATTTACTCAGTTTTGTGGTCAGTGCTTTTGCATTACGCCTGCTGATGTCAGAGCAAAGTTATGCGGCCGTGAATTTCCTGAAGACCATGGGCATGGGGCCAGACCAGTTCGTGCCGTTATATGTGGTGATCTTTTGCGGAACCATTGCTGGTTCGGTTTTTAGTGCCCTGACCTTCCACCGTGAACGATTAATTCTAAATTTATTCCTTGCTGAAATCCTGATTCTGATTGCCTGTGCACTGGATTATCACCTGACCAGTGATGTACGCCCGGCCAATTTCTATCGTAGTCAGTTTTTAGTGAGCTTTGCCGGTGGCGTCTTTATTGGGCCACTGCTGCTGATGGGCTTTATGCGGACCTTGCAACGTGGGCCGCAATATGTGGTGACCTTTATTGTCCTGTTCTCAGCGACGCAAAACTTTGGTGGTCTGGTCGGTTCATCATTCTTTAATACTTACCAGCAACACCATACCTATGATTATAAAGTCGAGATCAACAGCAATCTTGACCCGACCGACCCATTGGTGGCCCAACGCCTACAGGCTTATCAGCGCAGTGCCATGGCGAGTACCAATGATCCGGTCCTGCAAAATAATCAGGCCTTGCAAAACCTGAACAAAGTGGTAACCCGCGAAGCACAGGTTCGCGCCTATAACGATGTGATTGTCTTAAATGGCATTTTTGCTGTGGTTTTACTGCTATGGGGCTTATTTAAATATGTGCGTAACAAGTACATGACCCGAAAAAATCTGCAAGCAGCCAGTTAACCCTGATGGTATTTGATTGAGAAAACATTATGTCTGAACAAGATAAACCAGAAAACACCAATGCCCAGAACAACGGGCAAAACCAGACGGTTCCAGTTGAAAAGGCGCCAGAAGCGGTAGCTCAAATGCCACCGCCTCCACCACCGCCAACCAGTAAGCTGATCAAGACCAAGCGTTCAACCTTATGGTGGATGCTGCTGGTGCTTATCGTCGGGATCACGATTATTTTATGGGCATGGCGAATCGGGCCATTCCACACGGCGATTGAGCAGACCGACAACAGCTATGTGAAAGGTAAAACCACCATTCTTTCTTCACAGATTAATGGTTATATCAAGGATGTGCTGGTCAAGGACTTTGATCATGTCAAACAGGGTCAGGTACTCATGCATATCGATGCAACCACCTATGACCAGAAAGTGACTCAAGCTGTCTCTGGTGTAGAGCAGGCACAAAATAGCCTGGCCAATCAGACACAGGCCATTGCCCAGCGTCAGGCCGATGTGGTTGCGGCGCAGGCCAAAATGGATCAGGTCAAGGCGCAATACGATTTGTCCGTCGCGCAACTCAAACGCTACCAACAACTTGGCGATAGTGGTGCGGCATCAAAATCAGAGCAGGATAAAGCAGCAGCCGATGCACAAAATAACCTTGCCTTGCTGAAACAGGCCCAAGCCAACATTCAGGTCGCGCAAGAAGCCTTAAAAACAGCGCAAGTGGCACAAGCCGGTTTAAAGGCTCAGGTCAATAGTGCACAGGCACAACTGGATCAGGCCAATACCACCAAGGATTACAGTACCATTGTGGCGCCGCTGGATGGTCAACTGGGCGAAGTCAATCCACGCGTGGGCCAGTACGTTGCTGCCGGTACACAATTGCTGTATTTAATTCCGCAACAAACCTGGGTGATTGCCAACTTTAAGGAAACCCAAATCGCCAATATGAAAATTGGTCAAAAAGCCTCTTTCACGGTAGATGCCCTGAATCATCAGAAATTTACTGGGCAAGTCGAACAGATCTCGCCTGCAGCTGGCTCAGAATTCAGTGTGTTAAAGCCTGACAATGCAACCGGTAATTTCACCAAAGTGGTACAGCGAATTGCGGTGCGGATTACTGTAGATCCGAATCAGCAAGGCATAGAAAATTTACGTCCCGGGATGTCGGTGATTACTTCGGTAGATACCAGTTCCTAAACGATACTGACATTCTCAATCAAATCCATTTACAATGTGGTCAAATTTATTGCTCTTGTTCGAAAATGTTTGATTACATTGCTTTTCCCACTCCCTATCAAACATTAGCGCTTCCCGGTACGGTCCAACTGACCATTAAACGTCTGGACCAGATTCATCCGCACATTTCAGGCAATAAGTTTTTTAAGCTCAAATACAACCTGCTTGCCGCACAGCAACAAGGGCTGACACAAGTACTGACCTTTGGTGGTGCATTCTCCAACCACATTGCAGCAACCGCTTATGCTGCCCAGCACTTCGGTTTGCAAAGTATTGGCATGATTCGGGGTGAAGAGCTGGCTTTGCAAGCCTTAAACCCTACCCTACAAACTGCACAAGATTTGGGTATGCATCTGCATTTTGTGAGTCGGGCCGAATATCGGCTGCGCCATGAAGCCACGTATTTACAGCAATTGCAACAGCGCTATCCGCAAGCATTGATTATTCCTGAAGGAGGCACTAATGCACTGGCGCTACAAGGAACACAGGAAATCTTAACTGAAGATGACCGCGAAAATTATGATGTGATTTGCTGTGCAGTCGGCACCGGTGGAACCATTGCCGGGCTGATTGAAAGCAGTTCCGATCGACAGCATGTGCTGGGCTTTTCTGCCTTAAAAGGGGATTTTCTGAAACAAGACATTCAACAATGGACCAATAAACAGAACTGGTCTTTAACTGATGCCTATTGTTGTGGTGGCTATGCCAAAACCAGTCCAGCACTCCTGCACTTTATGCAACAGTTTGAACAGCAATACCGAATTCCTTTGGAACAGGTCTATACCGCCAAAATGATGATGGGTCTGTTTGACCTGATGCAGAGGCAGCATTTCCCAGAACATACCCGTATTCTGGCGATTCACACAGGGGGTTTACAAGGAAAATTGAAAACATACTAAAAGCTGCATAAATCTTTTATAATTGCCCGCTTTTCCGCTCTTGAGTATTTCTCCCATGATTCATCAAGTTGATGTTGTTGTTTTAGGTGCAGGTGCATCAGGCTTGATGTTGGCTGCAGAAGCAGGCAAACGTGGGCGCTCGGTTGCTGTGCTGGAAAAAGCCAATAAAGTCGGTAAGAAGATTTTGATGTCTGGTGGCGGTAAATGCAACTTTACCAATCTGGAGGTCGAACCTGCGAACTATCTTTCTGAAAATCCGCATTTTGTTATTTCTGCCCTGACCCGTTATACCAACTGGGATTTTATTGGTCTGGTATGCGAATACGGGATTGAATATGAAGAACGCAAGCATGGTCAGCTGTTTACCTTGAAAGGATCAAAAGAAATCCTGGAACTATTACTGGCAGAATGTGCGAAAGCCAAGCGTGTACAGATTCAGACGCATTGCGAAGTCCTGCAAGTCAAGGCACAAGCAGAGTCAGGTTTTAGCATTGAAACCAGTCAAGGGAGTTATCAGTGTGAATCGCTGGTGGTTGCCACAGGCGGCTTGTCTATTCCGACTTTAGGCGGTTCAGGTTTTGGTTATGAGCTGGCACAGCAGTTCGGGCATCATGTTTACCCGACCCGTGCAGGTCTGGTTCCGTTTACCTTCTCTGACCAGTTTAAAGAAGTAACGACACGTCTAAGTGGTAATGCACTGGATGCAACGCTAATGAATGAGCGTCATCAATTTACCGAAGCCTTACTGTTTACCCATCGCGGACTTAGCGGCCCAAGTTCCTTGCAACTTTCCAACTACTGGCATGTCGGTGAAAGCTTTAAAATTGATTTCTTCCCAGGTCAGGACTTTGCTGAATTTTTCAAGGTCAAGAAAAAATCTCAACCCAAAGTGCTGCTACGGACCCTGCTCAGCGAATTTACCGCCAAAAGTATCGTGCTGGAATTGCAGCAATTGATCTGGGCAGAGCAAAGTGAAACTGCGATTGGCAATATCAGCGACCTGCAACTGGAACAGATTGCAGCACAACTCCATGCCTTCTCGGTCAAACCTTCTGGAACCGAAGGTTATCGCACCGCAGAAGTGACATTGGGTGGTGTCGACACCAGCGAAGTTTCATCCAAAACCATGGAAAGTAAAAAACAGAAAGGTCTCTATTTTATTGGCGAAGTACTGGATGTGACCGGACACTTGGGGGGGTATAACTTCCAGTGGGCATGGTCATCTGCACATGCAGCAGCCCAATTCGTTTAAATAGGGTTTTGATGCAAACCACCTGCTTTTTCAGATGAAACCATACTTAATGTTGTTCATCTGAAGAATTAGCGGCTTCTGACGAAGGCATTTTCTGTGTTTTTTGCATTGACTTGTCTTTGCTTGGGCTTGATTTCGCCACTACAAATTTGTAGGCACTCGCCAAAAAACCGACAGTAATACCTGCAATAATAACTGGTGCAAATACACGATTTGGCCTCTTCATTCTGTTCTCCTATCGACTTTTTATTGAGAGACTAGGGCGACTTGCTCTATAAATGAATTGCTTTTTAGGCCAAATTTTACTTCGACCACCTCAAATGCCCCATCCATACTTTCGACATCACTCAGGATTTAGGTCATTTCCCGTTCGGCGATATTAAGAAGCCTATGTCTTAATATTGCTGATCTGGTTATAACCAAAGGCCTTCCTACTCATAAAAAACAAAACGACCACCCTGCTTAGAGTGGTCGAATTGCTAAAAAAAATCAAAGATTATTTTTTACGACTCATCCGAATATGGTGGAGTCGGTGGAGTTGAGTTATCCGGAGTATTTGGTGACACTGGTGTTGGGCTCACTGGATTCGTTGGTGAGGTAGGTGTCGGACTCACAGGATTAGTCGATGAAGCAGATGTTGGACTCACAGGATTAACTGGAGGCACTGGCGTTGGAGTCATAACATTGTTTGATCCAGCATCATCTTTGTGCAATGGATTCGGTTGCTTCCCTTCTGTTTTTGCCTTGTCTAATAAATCACTTAACAGACGCTCTGCTGGCTGGCGGCCGCCTAAACCGAACGCCAGAGCAAAGGCGACAGCAACTGCACCCAGGGTTAAACCAAATGCCAGATTGACGATGGAATCGGCAATACCCATTGCTCTTAAGCCCATCGCAATCACAAGGCCCATAATTAAGACACGGACCAGATTACCTAACCAGCGTGAGCTATTATATTCGCCGCGCTGAACCACATTGGCAACCACATTCGCCAGCCAGAAGCCAATCACCAGAATTACCGCACCCAGCAGGATACTTGCACCGAACTGGATGAACATGGCAATCAGCACACTCACCTGTTCCAGACCCAAACGGTCCGCCGCTTCTGACACCGCAAACAGCATGGTGAAGAAAACGATCAGATAACCGACAATGTCAGAAACACGTGTTTGACCTAGAAAACGCTGTAGATCGAGTTTTGCCGGGATTTCATCAACGCCTGCACCTGAAATCAGTTCAGCCACCAAGCGTCCAACAAAACGTGAAACGATATAAGCCACGATTAGAATCAGGCCTGCTGCAATAATTTGTGGAATTGCATGCATGATTTCATTCAGCATCGAGGTTGCCGGTTGCGAAATCGCCTCAATACCCAATGCTTCAAATGCCACAATTAAAGTGGTAATAATAATGACCGCAAAAACAAACGATCCTAAAAATTTCGAGACATTTGAATTTTTAAATAGACCGACTTTTTCAGCCTGAGCCTGTAAACCGAAGCTATTACTGAGACCTTCCACAATGCCACGGACAATCTTCGCAAGAATATATCCGACAAAGATAATCACACCTGTAATAAACAGATTCGGTAAATAAGCCACTGCTTCATTGACCATGTTCTGTACAGGAATCAGTAGACCTGTTAAACCCAGGATTGACAGCACAATCGGCAAGAACAGTAATAAAACCAACCAGTAAAAAATTTCGGCAATATTGCTGCTCAGTGAACTGACACCAACCTCACCACTGAGTTTCTCATCCAGTTGGGTTCTTGCCAGAACATTGGTCAAGCCTGCACGTACCAGACGGGCAACGATCCAGCCGATAAAGCCGACGGCAACTGCAGCAAACAGATTCGGGATAAAGGCCAGAATACGCCCGACCATATTGCTGAATGGATCACTTACACCACTAATATTTAAAACATTTAATGCACCCACGACCGCCAGAATCATGATAAACCAGAACACCAGCTTGGAAATAAGATTCTCAATATTTGGGGTACGGCCAGTTGCAGACGACAATTTATGATTGGTATCAAGTTTTTGCAGTAATTTTTTCACGCCGGCAGCAATCAGCAACGCAATAATCCAGCCCACCAGCAGGATCACGATTGCAGCTAAAATAGGGTGAAATTGATCCCAATAATACATTGCGTCAAATCCTCCACGGTTGGAGGGGTCATTAAAAAAATCATTCATGTTGTTATCCTTATGTTGTGTTTTTCAGTTTTGGTCTAAACCACCCATGCTTGCTCTATGAACTAAGAACATGATTTATGGATGCTTCCACCATAATTTTTGTCTATTTTCCAATCAATAAATGGCAGCACTAATACAACAAAAAGTGCGCAAAATATTGCAAAAAAGCTCATTGATTCACACCAATGAGCTTTTTGAAGAATTAATTCTCGGTCTTAAAATATGCTTGTCTAAGCATTCAGAACTGCCGACTGCATTTGTGACAAGATCACTTGCGCAGTTGGATTGGCCGAATGGTCAGCAACCATATAAACAAGTAATGCAACTAGAAAGATTCCCACTAGAATCAAAATATAAACGGGTAATCTTCTCTTTTTGGTAACTTCTTCTTTGCTCGCCACATGGGGTTGTGGCTTACTAAAATCATGCATGATAGCAGCCCTCTTCCTTATTACTTTTCAATATTTATATTAGCAATCCCCTATGTAGCATTGTGTGAAGAAGCTTCGGACTATCGTTGCGCCAGTTGCAGAACTCTACTTTTTTTATTTTATTTTTTGTTTAAAATATAGTCGGCTTTAGCGGACAACAAAAATAAGCTATACTATCCAGTCCCGTTTTTTAAATGTTTTGCTTTATGTCCTATAGCCAACAAAGCGTTTCTCTTGATTTGGACACTGATGTTACGCATCAATGTTTTTTACATCACACGCGCGATGAACATTTGATTGGCATTATTGAATTTAATAAGCCAAGCTATATCCTGAAATGGGGAGATCTGGAATATTTTCGTCGCCGTACAGAAGAGTTTTCGGTGATGCCCCTGCCTGACTGTATCAATGCCATGATCATTGATATTCGTAATGTACAGCCTTTCCTCGACAATGAAGTACCCATTTTACCTTGGCGCCTGCTTGAAGAAGATTGTCCAGTCCGTCTGGTCGTTCCCCAAGAACGCCTGGAGCACTATATCGGGTTATTTGAACCGACTTGGCTAACCACCGATGTAGACACCGCAATTCAAGAAATTCGTGAATTTATGGATATGTTTGTCCATTAATTTTGTATTTAATTTATGCTCTTATGACTTTAGCTGCCTGCAAAAAACAATAATATCAACCCCACTGCCAAGCCATGTAGTCCCATAGCCCAATTTGTGAGAGACAAATCCAAGTTGGGCTGTTTCTGATAAACAACCCAAAGATACAGTGAACAAATAAAAAAGAATAAGCAATACACAGCAAAAGCCAATAAAGTTAGCCCTAGCATGATATTCCGGCTTAAATCGCCCCAGCCTCCTGCATAAACCGTCGTATAGCTATAAATGAGCAGCACAAGCATCAACAGCAGACCGACAAAAAAAGCCATATAAGGTACTTTGCCTATTCTCTTTTTTTTATCTTGTTCTTCCATGCCATTGTTTTCCTTATTATTGAGTAAGCTGGAATCACTCAATCCTTACTTTACCAATAATTCTCCACGGCAATATTGCCTTCACCACGGCGGTTCATAATCAGACCCCGTTGCTTCAAGGCTTCCTTGGTATCTTCCACCATCTGCGGATTACCACATAACATCACATGACTACTGTCTCGATTAAAAGAAAGTCCTGCTGCTTTTTCCAGTTCACCATTGCCAATCAGAACCGGTAAGCGATCATGTAAGGCTGCATTCGGATCACGGGTAATAATGGGAATAAACTTAAAGCCGGTATGCCCTTCACCAAAGAGTGCTGCAATCTCCTGAATACGCTCGACATAAGCCAACTCAGATTCGGTACGAACGCTATAAACCAGATTGATCTGCTGATATTTATTCCATGTTTCAAAGTCTTGCAACATCGATAAGAACGGCGCTAGCCCCGTCCCAGTTCCCAACAACCATAAATCCTGTGGTAAGGGTTGCTGATAACGAGCAAGGGTTAAATAACCATAGGAAATCTTTTCCAGATACAGCTCATCACCCACTTTCAGATGTTGCAGATTAGAGGTAAATGCACCATCAGGGACCACAATCGAAAAGAATTCTAGCGTTTCATCAAAGGGTGAAGACACCACAGAATAAGCACGGACCACTAGTTCGCCATCCACCATTAAACCAATTCGGGCAAACTGCCCTGCAGTAAATTTAAAATGGGCTGGACGGGTCATGGTAAAACTAAACAGATTGTCAGTCCAACGCTGTACAGATAAAACCTTTTCTACGCTAAATTTTTCAATTGACATGATTTGAACGTGGCACGAAACAGTAGGCTCATGTTAGCATGATCGAATAAATGATGGATACTCAAAACATTAAGGCTATTTAACATGCGCATGACTTTACGCCAGTTGGCTGTTTTCGTGGCGGTCGCTCAAGAGGGAACTGTAACCAAAGCGAGTGATGCTGTTCGTCTCACACAAAGTGCGGCAAGTATGGCCTTAGCAGATTTAGAGGATGGTCTGGGTGCACCACTGTTTGACCGTCTCGGGAAACGCCTACAACTCAATGATTTAGGCCGCTTTCTACTTCCTCAAGCCCTTGAAATTTTAGGTCGTTGCGATGCTTTTGAGCAGGCAGCCAAAGGTGAGTTGCAAAGTATTGATTTACGTCTCGGGGCGACACTCACTATCAGTGATTATTTAATGCCTGACTTAATGGCTGACTTCTTACAGCGTCATCCACAAGCACATTTACAATTGCAAGTGGGTAATACCCGTCAAATGATCGAAGCAGTGAATCAGTTCCAGCTTGATCTGGCCTTAATTGAAGGTTCCTGTCATTTACCGCAACTGCAATGCATTCATTGGCGTAATGATGAACTGGCCGTGTGCTGTGCGCCGGAGCATCCGCTGGCACAACTCAACCGCCCGATTACACCGGCAGATTTTCATGAAGTGGAATGGATCTTGCGTGAAGAAGGTTCAGGCACACGTGAAGTATTTGATAATGCCATTTTACAAGATTTACCCGATGCCAATATCCGTTTAACCCTGGGCCATAACGAAGCAATTTTAAAAATCGTCGCCGGTGGTTTAGGCATGTCCTGTATTTCCAAACTGGCAATTGAACCGCTTCAGGAAAAAGGCCAGTTGGTGATTCTGGATACCCCTTATTGGGAATTAACCCGTCCGCTGTATATGCTGGTACATCGTCAGAAATATCAAGGTCCTGGCTTAAAAGCCTTTTTGCAATTCTGTGAAGCTCAGGTTTAGCTTTTTAAAATAAAAAATGCTTCCAGTTGGAAGCATTTTTTATACCGTTCAATTTAGAAAGCGAAGCTCACACCGAGTTTATAAGTACGGCCTGCGCCAATAATGGCATAATCATTATTAAATACCCCTGCCCAATGCTTTTTATCAGCGACATTATCTACATTGGCTCTAAGCGTTGTATTTACGCCTCCTAGTTGAGTTGCATACTTCGCCCCTAAATCAACAATCGTATAATCAGGCAACTCTAAACTATTTGAGTTATTTAAATACTGTGTGCTCACATAGGTTGCCCGTGTATTTACACTCAAGCCATCAATATAGGGGATCTTATAGTCTAAGCTCAGTCCCGCAGTGAAATCAGGTATGCCATAAACGGTTTTTCCCTCAAGCGCAGGCGTACCAGACTTTACATATTCCGCATCTATATAAGCCAGATGCCCCAATAGACTTAAATCCTCTGTCACATTACCGGAGAAAGACCATTCAATCCCTCGCGAACGGGTCTCAGCATCATCTTTTACGGTGGAGGAAGCCTTGTCCAGATAGATATCTGGTTTTTCAATTTGGTATAGGGCAAATGTATTGAACCATGAACCTGTCTGGTATTTTGCCCCTATTTCATATTGCTTGGTTTGATAGGGAGCAAAAGTTTCACCTTTGTTTTTTGCATCTGGATAAGTGATGCTGGATACTTCAACGCCTTCAGATAAGCCCTCAACATAACTTGCATACAATGAAAGGTTGTCACCGAAAGGTTTAATCACAATACCCAGGCTTGGAGAAACCTTATCTGCGGAGTAATCGGTTTTTTTAAACAAATTTTTGGTATCAATATCCTGATAACGCGCTCCGAGAATCAACTGCAACTTGTCATCTAGCATGGAAAGCTGGTCAGTCAGGGTATAACTCACATAGCGGTTATCTGCATAAGGAACAATGTCAGGATAATTGATTGGCATTGCGCCATTGTCTGCTGGATGATACAGGTTGGTATCAAAAGCCGATACCGTTGCAGCCGCATGCTGCCAATATTTACGTGTTAAATAATCTGCCCTTAATCCAACAGTATGCTTGATGCTTCCCGTATCGAATTTTGCTTCCAGCCCCGTATTTGCAGCAACATTGTGCTCCTGTGTCCCCACTCGATAATATTGGGACTTTGCTGCCCCTGTTTCAGCATTTTGTACAATCATACGTGTACCGAAGAGATGACCGGAATATTCTTTTTCCGTATATCCCACCGCTGCGAACATTTTTAAATCTGGATTAAATTTATATTCTCCAGACAATCCAGCATATTGGCTATTCTGCTTTCCTTCAATTTTTGGGAAATAGTTATTGTTGCCGTCTGGCGCTGCAATTACCTGTTTGATCGTGCCCATTGAAACCATGGCTGGAGAACCACCTTCCCGATGATCTCGCATCGCATAGGCATCAAAATTCAGTTTTAATTGCTCTGTCGTATAGTCCAGCGCAAGCACACCTGCTGCATTGCGATCATCCATTCCATTAATCAGATGTTCTCCGCTCCCATAAGTTCCGCTGGCTCGAATACCAAACTCTTGATTTGTCCCTAAACGGCGAGAGATATCAACACCAGATTTATAATATCCTCCATCTTCATAGCTGGCAGATACTTGCGTCAGATCACGATTGGCACGTTTAGTCTGTGCCATGACCACACCACCAACACTCCCTGCTGGCGCCATACCTGCCACTAAAGCATTGGGACCTTTTAATACAGTCACAGATTCAAGAATATCCGTCGGAATACGCCCAGTTGGTGCCATCCCGAACAGTCCATTTAGATTGTAGTCTTCAAAGCCAACACTAAAACCACGAATCTGGACATTTTCATTTAAATGTCCTGCATTGGTCGTTTCACGAATACTTGGATCATTTCTTAATACTTCTGAAACAGTGGCAGCTTGTTGGTCCTGAATCAGCTGATCCGAATAAGTTGTGACAGAAAACGGAGTATCAATAAGGGATTTATTGCCTAAACTGCCTAGGTTTGAATTTTTCTTAAGCTTGCCATTCGCATAACTGTCTTGCTGACCTGCTTTCACCTTAATCGTTGGTAAAACCGTATTGTCTTCAGCAACGGCAAACATCGGTAATGCAATGAGAGATAAAAATAATAGATTCTTTTTCATGTAATCAGTCCCCGATAAAAATTTGATCACATTATATAAGACAAATTAACAAATGATAATAAAAATCATTAACAATATCATAACTATTATTTATTACTTCTTTTACATTCTCTCATAAGACGTTAAATTGTTTCTCCTCATCTCTAAAAATATAGCTCTAAGCGCCAATGCAGCCTCATAGATCAATGAATGTCTTACCAACGGGAATCATTTTCACAAGGTATACCATCGTTATCACCATCCATTTTGGTATCAGGACAATTTTTAATAAAGAATTCAGCTTCCGCACGAGAATTCATCTGAGAACAATGTTGCCTTCCATCACAGCGAAACTGAGTGTTGGCAGCACCGCTCGAACGCGTTGCTTGCATCGGCTGCACCTGTTGATGCTGTAAAGCCCGCTCGGTCTTTTCTGAGAACTTCAGCTTAGGTAATTCACCAATTGCTTTGCGTTGTTGTTCTATAATTCTGCTTTGTTCCTCTGCCAATCGTGCGGCTTTAAATTGTTTTGATTGCTGGTAGGACTGATATTTTTGAAAAACCAAAGCACTTAAGATTGCAATTATAATCAAGCCTAAAATGGTAAAGGTTAGCCCTTTGTTCGACTGAGATCGACTACGGCCAGATAACGCAGGTACGGACAATTTTTCATTTGCCGTGACTTCAGAAATAGAACGTGATTCTTGTAAGTCCAGCCTGACAATATTGACTGCTTTAAATTTTCCACGTTCTTCAACCACTAGAAATTTGAGTCTTTCCCCAAGTTTCGGCTCACCCGTCTTCTTCGGAAAATCAGAAATATGAAAGAAAATATCTGATGCTCTTCCTTCTACCTGTATAAAACCGAAACCACGCTCAGCATTATATTTTTTAATTTTCCCCTCAAGGATCATGCTCTATACTCTATTTTTATATAGGCACTATTCTAATAAAAAAGAGGCGCTAAAGCCTCTTTTCTCATCATATTTAAATGGATAACTGAACAAAGAAATAATAAATAAAGCGCAGTTAACGGCGGAAGTTTGACAATAATGCCGATGTAATCGAATTATTGTGCTCAGCAATTTTGGTCTTCTTGGTTTTGGCAGGATTCGGATCAAGACGTTCAATCTTGGTCGCTTTGTACTTCCCGTCATTTTCAACCACGATAAATTTCACTTTTTCATTTCTTTTCGGCTCAGTATCCGCTGGATATTCGGAAATATGAAAAAATACATCCCCTTCAGAAGTGCCAATAAAACCAAAGCCTTTGTCTGGATTATATTGTTTAATTTTGCCTTGATAGAATTCTTGCTTCATGACATTTATCCTATTTTCTCAATGCGATGATGACAGTATATAAAAATAAAAAAGAGACTTTCAATCGATCCCCAAAACAGCTTCAGGATGAGATCAAGTCTCTTTTTATGAATGTGTCAAAAATTAGTCTTTTTGAACACTACCAAAGATTTTATCGCCAGCATCACCCAGACCAGGAACGATATAACCTTCTTCATTTAAACCTTGGTCAATCGATGCGGTATAAATGCGAACATCCGGATGTGCCGCTTCAACTTTAGCTACGCCCTCTGGTGCAGCCACCAGCACCATAACACGAATATCTTTACAGCCACTGGCTTTCAATACATCAATCGCAGCGATGAGTGAATTACCCGTCGCCAGCATTGGATCAATAATCATGGCCAGACGATTGGCAACATCTGGTACTAACTTTTTATAGTAAGTACGAACTTCTAAAGTTGCTTCATCACGCTCTAAACCCAAAACACTCACTTTGGCACTTGGGATCAGGCTCAATACGCCTTCCAGCATCCCAATACCCGCACGCAAGATCGGTACAATGGTGATTTTCTTCCCTGCGATACGCTGAGTTGAGACTTTCCCTGCCCACCCATCAATTTCATGCTCAACAACAGGAAGATCCTTTGTTGCTTCATAAGTCAGTAACATCGTGACTTCTTGCGCTAATTCACGAAAGTTCTTGGTACTGATGTCAGAACGACGTAGTAAACCAAGTTTATGGCGAATTAGCGGATGACGAATTTCTTGAATCGACACGAGTGAGTACCTAGGTAATGTTAATCTTTGTCTATTATAAAGCGTTTTTTTACTCGGCAATAAAAAAGCCCCCAATTTTGGAGGCTTTTTTGTACAAATCAGACGATTACTGTTGTTGAGACAACATAAAGTGCAATGGAGACAAGATCTCAGCCTTCAAAGCCAGATTAATCATCGGATCTGGATAGACACCCATCACGAACACCAGTAATGCAGCAGCAAGCACCATCAAGCCACCTACTTTAGTTCCCCAGTGTGCATCGGCATCAATACGTGGTACATCTGGTGGTGTCATGTACATCACCACCATCACACGTAAGTAGTAATACAAACCGATACCACTACCTACCACGATCATGGCAGCCAAGAACCAGTGCTGTGTGGTGACCGCAGCCATCACTACAAGGAACTTACCAATAAAGCCTGCAGTTAATGGAATACCTGCTAAAGACAGCATCATTACCGTTAATGTTGCAGTCAAGATCGGACGGCGCCAGAACAAACCACGGTAGTCGGCAAGACTTTGTGCTTCATCCACGTTGTTGTACGGGCTCGACATCAATGCAACTGCACCGAACGCACCGATAGTAGTAAGTACATAGGTAATCACGTAAACCGTTACGCTACCGAGGCTTGCATAAGTCATGCTGATCAAAGCAATCAGCAAATAACCAAAGTGTGCAATTGATGAATAACCGAGGATACGCTTCAAGTTGACTTGACGTACTGCAAGTAAGTTACCCACCACAATCGACAAGACTGCAATGATGGTAATCACTGTCACAATCGATTCAATCAGGATCGCGCCCGAAGTGAGTAAGTAACGCACAAATAAACCGATCGTTGCCACTTTCGCAGCCGTAGCCAAAAAGGTAGCCATTGGCGCTGGTGCACCAGCATATACATCTGGCGTCCATTTATGGAATGGCGCAAGTGAAAGTTTGAATGCAACAGCAAAGATAATTAAGCCTAAGCCCAATAATACCATGGGTTGTTTGATAGCAGTAAACAATGCCTGAACAGAGTCATAGAATGACAATGAACCGGTATAAGCATAGATATACGCCATACCCATCAACAACATTGCAGACGCAGTCGCTGAAAGTACCAGGTATTTAATCCCCGCTTCCAAAGACTGGCTACGTTGATAGGTATACGCCAACATGCCGTACACAGGAATCGACATCAACTCTAAGCTAATGAAGAATGCTGCATAGTGCGAACTTGCCACCAATAACATTGCACCTGCCACTGAAGATAGCAGCAAGATGTAAAGTTCTTCGCGGTTTTCCTTATAGGTCTCGATATACGCATGAGACAAAGTACAGCACGCCAAGGCAGCAATCAGAATCAGGAATTGATAGAGCATGGTAAATGGATCAACCATAAACATGCCCATCACGTTGACTGGGGCAAAGTGCCCAGTAAACATGGTGTATGCAATAAAGATTGCAGCAAGGTTTAAACCGACAACCGAAGTGGTCGCAATGAGGTTGTGATTACGCTTAATCGCGGTCAACAACATCACGACGATTGCGGTCAGTGCCACAATCATCACGGGAGCTAAAGGCATCAGCTCAGAAAAAGAAATTGTGAAGTTCATGGTTTATTGCATCTCCACATGTTCAAGTTGAGTTGCAGCCTGTTGAACAGTTTCAACAACTTCTTGTACTGGCATATAACTATTTACTAACCACTGCATGCTTGAATGTGACATATCCAGGAATGTTTGTGGGTAAATACCTAACCAAACCAGACCGATCACACAGATCATCAAAATGCTAACTTCACGCACTGATAAATCTTTCAGAGGAGTTTTGTAGTGTTGCTTTTGCTCTGGGTTTGGCTCACCAAACAATGCTTTGTGAATCAGGATCAGACCGTAAAGACCAGCAAATACCAGACTCACTGCTGCAATGATGGTGAAAGCTGGATAAGCTTTGAATGAACCCATCAAGATCAGGAATTCACCAATAAAGTTACCTAGACCTGGTACACCAACCAATGCTGCTACAAAGAACATCAGGAAGAATGGCAAGTATTGCAGCTGACCACGCAGACCGCCCATTAAACGTAAATCACGTGTGTGTAAACGCTCATACACCTGACCAGACATAATGAACAATGCAGCAGATGACAAGCCATGTGCCAACATCATGATCATGAGGCCCTGGAATGTCAGGATATTACCTGCGTAGATTGCAAGTAAGATGAAACCCATGTGCGAAATAGACGTATACGCAAGTAAGCGCTTCATATCGGTTTGCTGGTAAGCAAGGAATGCGCCGTAGAAAATACCAATCAAGCCCAGAATAATGGCGATATCAGCAAATTGTGCTGACGCTGCCGGGAAGAATGGAATAACGAAACGAAGCAAACCGTAGGCAGCTGTCTTAATCAAGATACCCGCTAAATCCACAGAACCCGCTGTTGGTGCTTGCGCATGCGCATCAGGCAACCAGCCGTGTAATGGGAATACTGGTAATTTCACCGCAAAGCCGATGAAGAAACACAGCATGAATGCATAAGCAACTTCAGGTGGTAAGTGGTTCGCAACCGCCAAGAGGTAGTTGTAATCGAAACCGATCATGCCTGTCATCATATATCCATAGACCACGAGGCCCAAGATACCGATCAACATGATCAAACCAGCGATTTGGGTATAGAGGAAGAATTTGGTTGCAGCGTAAACACGTGAACGACCATTCGAACCTTTATGACCCCATAACGCGATCAGGAAGTAGATTGGTACCAGCATCATCTCCCAGAAGAAGAAGAACAGGAACAAGTCAATCGCCAGAAATACACCGATGACCCCACCTAAACTCCAAAGTAAGTTTAAATGGAAGAAACCAACATTCTTCTGAATCTCACCCCATGAACAGCCAACTGCAAGTACACCGAGTAATGCGGTTAACAGCACCATAAGAAGAGATAAACCATCCACCGCCAAGTGAATGCTAATACCTAAAGTCTGAATCCATGGAAGATGGAATTCAGCCGCCCAAGTTGGGACTTTACCGCCCAACTCGTAGCTATATGTACCACTTTGCCAAAGTGCAATGCCCAAACCAAAAGTAATGAGCATACCAATCAAGGCAATCCAGCGCGGTAAGTGCTGGTCGAATTTATCAACCAACCAGCAAATAAAACCAGCAATGAAAGGAACTAAAATCAGTGCGGGTAAAATTAAATTGTTTTCCATTTTATTTCCCCACAACCTGAATCACGATCAAGATCATCAATAACACCACTACACCGAGTGACATGCTTGATGCGTATTCACGTAATGAACCTGTTTGACGCGAACTTGTAAAGCTATTACCGCCCTTCACAATGGCAGGGAGTACTAACCATAAACCGTCAACCGGATCACGACCTAAAATTTTCGCAATCAATAAATAAGGTTTTACAAAGACGATGTCATACAAGGCATCGAAACCGAATGCAGTACGGCAAATATGCGCTAAACCTGAACCCAAAGAACTTTGAGCAAATGATTTAACTGCACCATACGCAAAGGCAAACAAGAAGATACCCACAGCCAGCCCCACAAGGGCAACACCACTTGCTAAGTGTTCGGCATGAGAAACAGCAGCTTCTAAGCTTTCAGGAATCACAAAACTTGGGATATTTGCAGCCGTCAATAACTTGGCAACTGGTGCTTGTAAGAAGTAACCAATACCTGTTGACAATGCAGCAAGAATCGCAAGCGGACCCCAGTAAGTGACACCATGAATGGCATGTGCATGGGTTTTCTCTTCGCCGAAGAAGACCACCCAGATTAAGCGGAAGGTATAGATCGACGTTAAGAATGCGCCTGCAACACCCACCCAGTACAAGGTATTGTAAAGTGGAAGATTAGCAATGGTCGACTGAGCATATACCGCACCCAAGATCGCATCTTTAGAGAAGAAGCCCACGGTTACGATTGGAAGTGCTGCCAATGCGCCACCACCGATCACGAAACACCAGAATACGAATGGGATCTTGTGACGCAAACCACCCATTTTGAAAATGTTCTGTTCGTGATGACATGCAAGAATGACTGCACCTGAAGAAAGGAACAATAATGCTTTAAAGAAGGCGTGAGCCAGCATGTGGAATAAACCTGCCTGGTACGCTTCAGCACCCACCGCCATAAACATATAACCGAGCTGACTCATGGTTGAGTAAGCCAGAATACGTTTGATATCGGTTTGAACCAATGCGGCAAAACCAGCCACAAGTAAAGTCACTGCACCCGTAATCGAGATGAACTGCATTACTTCTGGTGCCATTTCCATCACAGAGAACATACGGCAGCATAAGTACACACCCGCTGTTACCATGGTCGCAGCGTGGATCAATGCAGATACTGGTGTAGGACCCGCCATCGCATCGGCTAACCAGGTTTGTAATGGGATTTGCGCAGATTTACCTGCCGCACCCAAGAACAACATCAATGCGGTCCAGATCGACAATGATGAGCTTTGCGTCATCACGGTCGCTGCATTTTCAACAATGTACTGAGTATTCAAAGTACCAAACTGTTGATAAAGCAAGAACAATGCAATCAGTAAGAAAACGTCACCCACACGTGTTACGGTGAATGCCTTGATTGCTGCCCAGCCATTTGCAGGATTTGAGTAGTAGAAACCAATCAACAGGTATGAACACAGACCTACGCCTTCCCAACCCAGGAATAATAACGCTAGGTTATCACCGAGTACCAACAACAACATGCTGGCAACGAACAGGTTGAAATAAGAGAAGAAACGCGCATAACCTTCTTCACCACGCATATACCATGATGCGAAGATGTGAATCAGGAAACCAACACCTGTGATCATGCCGGTCATCAATAATGACAAGCCGTCTAAATGTAAGCTAATGCCTGGCTCAAAACCGCCAACACTGAACCAGGTCCATAAATGCTGAACAAAAACGGTTTGACCGCTGCTGGTAAATGCAAGACCGGCAATTAAAGCAAATAACGCAGATAAACCAACTGAACCGACACCAATAATAGCAGCGACATTTTCAGAAAGTTTGTCACGCCCTGCCGCTAAAAGGATAAAACCAATGAGCGGGAATAAAACGGTTAAATATAATGTACTCATCCGCGCATCTCACTAGCAGCATCCACATCCAGGTGATGGAAGCGATGATAAAACTGAAGGACGATCGCAAGACCGATACATGCCTCTGCTGCAGCAAGGGTCAGAATCAGGATGAACATGACTTGTCCATCTGGCTGTGCCCAAACACTACCTGCCAAAACGAATGCCAACGCAGCAGCATTCATCATGATTTCAAGGCTCATTAGCATAAATAATAGGTTGCGTCGCACCATCACACCGTAAAAACCCAGTGCAAAAAGGATGGTTGCAACGATCAAACCATGTTCTAAAGGGATGTGTCCCATTATTCTTTATCCTCTTCTGCACCTGGTTCACGTTTGCCTAAGTGGAATGCTGCAACCAGTGCTGCAAGCAATAACATCGCGGCAACTTCTACCAATAATAGATAGTGAGTAAATAGGGCTTGACCGACTGCTTTCGGGCCAACAACTTCTGTACCCATTGGCGCAGAAATTGTGGTGTATTCACCGCCTAGCATCCACACAAGGATTAAGCCCAACAAGAAGCTCATCAGTGCAGGATAGGCCCAGGCATCTGAGGTCAACCATTTGCTTTCCTGTTCAATCGTATCCTGGCCAAGATTCAGCATCATGACAACGAAGACGAACAAGACCATGATGGCACCTGCATACACGATGATCTCAAGCGCACCAGCAAACGGCGCGCCTACGATCATGAAAATGCCTGCAACAGCAAGAAGAGAAACGATCAAACTTAATAAGGCATGCACAGGATTGGTGTTGGTTACAACACGTACTGTCGAAACAATGGCCACGAGTGCCATCAAATAAAATGGCCACATCATGGTAATAAGCTCCGTACATCAACTGGTGCACTTTCTTTTTGTGCCTGACCTTTGTCTTTACCGCTCACAGCCATACCGGTAACACGGTAGAAGTTGTAGTCAGGATATTTACCCGGTCCAGAGATGAGTAAGTTTTCTTTCTCATAGACCAAGTCCTGACGTACATATTCACCGAGTTCGAAATCTGGTGTCATTTGAATCGCAGTGGTTGGACAAGCTTCTTCACACATACCGCAGAAAATGCAGCGCGAGAAGTTGATACGGAAAAATTCCGGATACCAACGTCCATCTTCTTTTTCCGCTTTCTGCAATGAAATACAGCCAACCGGGCAAGCAACCGCACAAAGGTTACATGCCACACAACGCTCTTCACCATCCGGGTCACGTGTTAACACGATACGACCACGATAGCGTGGAGGTGCAATTTGTTCACCTGGTACTTCTGGATACAAGATCGTGTCACGTTTGCGTGTTACATGGCTGAATACCATCCATAGCGAACGTACAATCGATCCGAAGCCAGCTAGAATTTTATACATTTTGTACTCCCTGCTGTCCTAGGCCTGATTCATCAGAATCACAGCACCAGTCACTAACAAGTTGACCAACGCCAATGGCAAACAAACTTTCCAACCAAAGTTCATCACTTGGTCATAACGCGGACGCATTAACGAACCACGTGCCAAGACAAACATCATTACAAAGAATGCTGTTTTGATAATGAACCAAAATAATGGTGGAACAAATGGAATTTCCAGGTTAAATGGTGCAAGCCATCCGCCGAAGAATAAAGTTACGATCAAGGCAGAGATCAAGACCACGTTGACATATTCCGCAACGAAGAACATCCCCCACTTCATCCCACCGTATTCTACGTGGTAACCTTCGGCCAATTCTTGCTCAGCTTCCGGTTGGTCAAATGGATGACGATGCGTAACCGCAACACCCGCAACCACAAAGATCAGGAAGCCTAAGAATTGCGGAATGATGAACCACATATCACGTTGTGCTTCAACAATCTCACGCATGTTGAATGAGCCTGCAATCGCAACCACACCCATTAACGAGATACCCAAGAACACTTCATAAGAAATGGTTTGAGCAGCAGAACGCAGACCACCGAGTAATGAGTATTTGTTGTTCGACGCCCAACCACCAAATAGCACTGCATAAACTGCGATACCCGCCATTGCCATAAAGAACAACAGGCCGATACTCATGTCCGCAACGCCCAGTGTAGGGCTTACTGGAATCACCATGAACGAAAGTACCGCAGTTGCCATCGCAACTGCTGGTGCTAAACGGAAAGTCAACTTATCCGCAAACTTTGGTGTCCAGTCTTCTTTGAACATGATCTTGAGCATGTCGGCAACGATCTGGAACATACCACCCGGACCAACACGGTTTGGACCGTAACGGTCTTGCCATAATGCCAAGAGACGACGCTCAATAAATGACATTAACGCAGCAACCAAAACCACCACCAGCAAGATCACAATGGCTTGAATCACTGAATAAGCGATTGGCCAGTTCTCAGCCCAAAGTGGCGTTTGACGTATAATTTCTTGATTCATGAATTACACTCCTACCGCCACAGACACTGGCTCTGCCAATGAAACTGTTGGTGCCAGACCAATTGGATAACCGATATAACCTGTTGGTAAATATTCAATCACTTGTACAGGTAAGCTGATGCTGGTCTCGCCCGCTTGCACGGTAATACGTTGACCATCCTGAACATTTAAACGGGTCGCATCTTGCTCGCCCACCGCAAACATCGCTTCAGGAATACGAGATTCCATTGCAGGTGTTTTAATGGTGAATTCGCCAGAACCAAAAATATGGTGCATTGGTACAAGACGGAAGCTTTCAGGATTCACAACAACTGCTGACGGCGCGACATAGCTACGTGCAGGACGTTTTGCTAAACGATCGAATAAACGCACACCCGAATCACCACCTTTTAAGTGACCGCCCACTTCATCCTGGTATTTGTTCCAGGCTTGTGGTGAGTTCCAGCCCGCAGACCATGCGAATGGGACCAGTGACGATGCAGTCTGATTCCCCACATAACCTTCCATTGAGAAGGTTAATGCCGAATCAGGATCAGTCGGTTGTTTCGGTTCGTGAACCGATAATGGCGCACGCATTGCAGTACGGCCAGAATAACGACGTGGTTCACGTGCAATCTTCAAACCGTGAATACGATAGCCTGCATCCGGTGCAACATCTTGAATCGCTTCAAGCACAGGAACATTCTTCACGATGTCATCAATCACATCATCAAGGAGTGTCCAGTCTACCGCTTTGCCTTTAAGACCCGTCTCAATGGCATGTAACCAGCGCCAAGATTCTTTGATCGCATATTCAGGCTTGTAGTAGCTTGGGTCATACACTTGATAGAAACGTTGTGCACGGCCTTCTTGGCTCACGACAGTACCATCACCCTCAGCAAAGCTTGCTGCTGAAAGTACGATATCTGCAAGTTTCAAGGTTTCAGTTTCACTATGATCGAGTACGATCACAGTTTCAGCCTTGTCAAATGCAGCTTTCACTTGCGCTACAGGTAAACGACGAGTCAAGTCATTTTCAATGACAACCACTGCATCATAATCTTGTGCAAATGCTTGCTCCAAGCTTAATCCGCCAAACAGCGCCAAGCCCATTGAGTTCACTTCTGGAACAGTCAATGACAAGCCAGCATGTTCACCAAGGTTTTGTGCAACTTGAGCCGCAGCTTCCATGATGGCAGGATCTTGTAAGCTGGTACCCGAGATAATCAATGGCTTTTTCGCCGCTTTCAAGGTATCTGCAATGGTTTGCGCAAATGCTTTGGCATCATCCGCCAAACCAGAAAGCGCTTCACCTTTAACCGCCGCAGCAACCGCGAAACCTAAACGTGCGATGTCATTTGGAGATGCAACCACTTCACCTGTTGCCACATCCGCTAAACGGGTTTGTGTTGCAGCAAGGATATAGATTGGTGATTTTGCATCTTGACCGATACGTTGTACTGGTTCAGCCAGCCAGTCTGGGGTACGTGTTGCAGCAGCCATTTCTTTGGCTTTGTTTTTCGCAGCTTGACGAACCGATAAAGCCATACGTGGCGCAGTTTGGGTTAAGTCTTCACCCAGGATCAACACGGCATCATAGCTTTCAATTTCACGCATGTTCGGGTTATAGATCCCCTGTGTTTGCATGATTGATGCTGCTAACTCCACCAGATTTTGATCTTTTTGCGACATACCGGTTGAATAGTTATCTTGTCCAACCAGTTCGCGAAGTGCGTAGTTTGATTCCAGGCTTGCGCGTGGTGAACCAATACCTAACACTTTCTTGCCTTGCAGTTGGGCAATCACCTGATCCAGTGCCTGATCCACACTCACAGTCGCAACCGTTTCAGCATTGCGGAATTGCGGTTGACGTGGACGGTCTGCACGGTTCACATAGCCTGTACCAAAACGGCCTTTGTCACAAAGGAAGTATTGGTTGACTGAACCGTTGAAACGGTTTTCAACACGACGGATTTCGCCATAACGCTCACCCGGAGAGATGTTACAACCTGAAGAACAGCCATGACATACGCTTGGCGCATACTGCATGTCCCATTTACGGTTATAGCGTGCTGAGTGGGTTTTATCGGTGAATACACCGGTTGGACACACTTCAGTCAGGTTACCCGAGAATTCAGATTCTAAAGTGCCTGATTCTGGACGACCGAAATACACACGTGAAGCGTTGGCATAAACACCAAAGTCGGTACCGCCAGCATAGTCTTTGTAGTAACGCACACAACGGTAGCACGCGATACAACGGTTCATCTCATGCGCAATAAACGAACCTAACTCTTGGTTATAGTGGGTACGTTTGGTAAAGCGGTAGCGACGACGGTCGTGCTGGGTCATCACCGTCATATCTTGTAAATGACAGTGACCACCTTCTTCACAGACTGGACAGTCGTGCGGGTGATTGGTCATCAAGAATTCAACGATCGATGCACGGAAATCCGTTGCTTCTTTGTCTTCAATCGAGATATAGGTATTGTCGGCAGCAGGTGTCATACATGACATCACCAAGCGTCCACGTGTGTCCTCAGGATTTGCATACTGAGTCACCGCACATTGACGACATGAACCAACAGAACCTAAGGATGGGTGCCAACAAAAATACGGGATGTCGATGCCAAGGCTGAGACATGCTTGTAGCAAGTTTTCTGAGCCGTTAACTTCATACGATTTTCCATCGACATGAATTGTAGCCATAGTCGAATTCCTTAAGCTTGTTCTACGTCTAGAGCTGGAGCATGGGTTTTAACCTTTGCTTCAAACTCGCTACGGAAATATTTAAGTGCGCCCATAAGCGGCTCCATCGCACCTGGTGCGTGAGCACAGAAAGTTTTACCGATCCACAATTTACGCGTCAGTTCTTGTAAATGGTCGATATCTTCTTTCTTACCTTCGCCTGTTTCCAGTGCTTTAAGCGCTTTCACTGCCCAAGGTAAACCATCACGGCATGGTGTACAGAAACCACATGATTCACGCGCAAAGAATTCTTCTAAATTACGTGTCGCAGAAACCATACATTGAGTTTCATCAACCACCATCAACAGACAGGTACCTAAACGTGAACCTGCTTTCATGATGCTTTCAGAATCCATTGGTAGGTCAATGTGTTCAGCGGCCAGGAAGTCAGTTGATGCACCACCTGGTAACCAGGCTTTCAAGGTCAAACCGTCACGCATACCGCCAGCATGTTCTTCAATCACTTCACGCGCAGTTGTACCGAATGGAAGTTCCCAAAGGCCAGGGAATTTGACTTTACCTGATGCACCATAAATCTTGGTGCCTGGATCTTTCGACTTACCTGCTGAAAGGTTGATATACCACTCAGGACCACGCAACATGATTGCTGGCAAGTTATTGTAGGTCTCAACGTTGTTTACAATCGTTGGACGCCCCCATGCACCTGCAACTTGCGGGAATGGTGGCTTGGTACGCGGATTGGCACGACGGCCTTCAAGCGAGTTAATCAATGCAGTTTCTTCACCACAAATATAACGGCCTGCACCGGTATGAACGTGTAGATCAAAGTTCCAGCCAGTTCCGAGGATATTTTCGCCTAGGTAACCTTTAGCACGGATTTGCTCTAATGCTTCATTTAAGTATTGAGCAGCTTCGATATATTCGCCACGGATGAAGATATAACCTTGAGTTGCCTCTAGGGTATAACCAGCGATCAACATACCTTCGATCAATTGATGTGGAAGTTTTTCCATCAACAAACGGTCTTTAAAGGTACCCGGTTCCATTTCATCGGCATTACAGATCAAATAGCGAGGGCCACCATCGTTTGGCGCCATCAATGACCATTTGATCCCTGCCGGGAAACCTGCACCACCACGACCTTTTACGGTCGCAGCTTTAATCACTTCAAGTACATCTTTTGGTGGCATGCTGAGTGCTTTTTTAAAGCCTGCATAGCCTTCTAGTGTTTCGTACTCGTCAGCATTACGTACTGCATCTTGTTTGCTCAAACGCCAAGTCAGCGGATGAGTTTCTGGATTACCGTCGCCATAAATTGGTTTTGGTTCAGTATTCATACATACTTCTCCAATAACTGTTTAACTGATGACACATCCACTAAACCGTGAGTATCTTCATCAATCATTAAGGTTGGCCCTTTATCGCAGTTGCCTAGACAGCAAATTGGGAGCAAGGTAAAACGACCATCTGCTGTGGTTTGTCCATACTGGATTCCCAACTCGCGCTGGAACGCTTCTGCCAAAGTTTCTGCACCCATCAAGAAGCATGCAATCGAGTCACACAATAAAATTACGTGACGGCCAACAGGTTGACGGTAGATACGGTTATAGAACGTTGCTACGCCTTCCAGATCTGCCACACTCATGCTGAGCAATTGTGCAATCGCATTCATTTGTGCGTCATCTACCCAGCCATTACGGCGTTGTACACACTTCAAGGCATCCAGAGAGGCTGCACGTGGGTATGGATAGTGACCAATGTGATGTTCAATTTCATGGATTTCGTCCGCAGTCAAAATCCCTTCAACATTCACACGTGGTTTTTTATCAGTCAAAATCATCATAATCGTTTACCCCTAGCGATCCACGTCAGCCATAACCACGTCAATGGTCGCCAAATAAATGATCAAGTCAGACACCAGACTGCCGTTAATCACCGATGGCATTTGCTGTAAATGCGTGAACGTTGGCGTACGAATACGCGTACGGTAACTCATGGTTGACTTGTCAGAAGTGAGGTAATAGGTACTCGCACCCTTCACCACTTCAGTCATGAATGAAGACTCGCCTGCCGGCATTACAGGACCCCAAGATACGCTTAGGAAGTGCGTAATCAAGGTTTCAATATCTTGTAATGTCTTGTCTTTTGGTGGTGGAACAGCCAATGGGTGATCCGCTTTATATGGACCAGATGGCATGTTATCCAAGCACTGTTGAATAATTTTCAATGATTCAGTGATTTCACGGAAGTGAACCAGGACACGTGCATAGGCATCGCCTTCATATTCCACTGGAATATCAAAGTCGAAGTTTTCATAACCACTGTATGGACGATATTTACGAACGTCAAAATCAATGCCTGTCGCACGTAAACCTGTACCGGTCACACCCCAAGCCAACGCAGATTTAGCATCGTATTGCGCAACGTTACGCGTACGACCAATAAATACCGAGTTTTTAAGTGCAGCCGTGTAGTACTCGTTCAAACGCTTCGGCATCCAATCCAGCAAATCTTTCACCAGTTTTTGCCAGTTGTTTGGAAGGTCGTGTGCTGTACCACCGATACGGAACCATGCTGGGTGCATACGGTAACCGGTAATCGCTTCAACGATGTCATAGACTTTTTGACGGTCTGCGAACATATAGAATACTGGTGTCATACCACCGGCATCCTGAATCGCGGTACCACAGAACAACAAGTGGTTATTGATACGGAATAATTCGTTCAACAACACACGAATGACTTGTGCACGCTCAGGAACTTTAATTCCTGCCATTTGCTCAACAGCCATGACGTATGGCATGTTTTGCGCACAACCACCAAGGTAGTCAACACGATCGGTATACGGAATGAATGAATGCCAGGTTTGACGTTCAGCCATCTTTTCCACACCACGGTGGTGATAACCGATATCCGGCACACAGTCTTTGACTTCTTCACCGTCCAGCTGTAACACCACACGGAACGCACCGTGCGCAGATGGATGGTTAGGACCCAAGTTCAGGAACATGAAGTCTTCGTCATCATTACCGCGTTTTAGACCCCAGTCTTCAGGGACAAAGCGTAAGTGTTCTTGTTCGAAATCCTGCTTTGCCTGGTCTTGCATATACGGCGTATATTCTGTCGCACGGGCAGAATATTCTTTACGTAACGGATGACCTTCCCAATAGGTTGGCAACAAGATACGACGAAGCATTGGATGCCCTGCGAAATCGATACCGAACATATCGTAAGCTTCACGCTCGTACCAGTTGGCATTTGGCCAGATATTGGTTGCGGTTGGAATGCTTAGATCATTTTCATTCAAGGCAACTTTAATACGGATGTCACTGTTACGCTCAAGCGATAACAAATGATAGAACACAGTAAAGTCAGATGCTGGCAAACCGTCACGGTGAACACGTAAACGCTCATCTACCGCAGACAAGTCAAACAGCATGACATAAGGACGTTCCACTTTACGGAGGAACATGAGGACTTCTTGCACGCGTGCGCGCTCAACCCAGACTGTTGGAAACTCTTCAAAAGTCGCCTGCACGTAAAAGTTCTCACCAAATTTGGTTTTGAGCTCTTCTACGATTGCAAATGCTGGGCGTGAATCAACTGGCGTTGATTCTGGCATAGCAATGTCAGTTTCAGCCATTGGCTTGGCTTCCTATTTAATACAAATTCTGGAAATTTTTCCGATGACCATACCCATCACGGGACATGTCAAAAACTCATCGTTAAAATTATTTAATTTCATCCATAGAGCGTAAGTTTTTCACCGCAATACGTTCAGCATTTTTACGGTCACGTTCTGGCATCATCTTTGGCTTATACACAGGCTGAAGATCATCACCAATAACCGCTGAAAGTGGACGGCGCTCTAGTTGAATTTGGTCTTGAAGTAACATCAATGCTTGGATCAATGCTTCTGGACGAGGCGGACAACCTGGGATGTACACATCAACAGGAATAATTTTGTCTACACCCTGAACCACGGAATAGATGTCGTACATACCACCTGAGTTAGCACAAGCACCCATTGAGATGACCCATTTAGGCTCAAGCATCTGTTCATACAAACGTTGAATGACAGGTGCCATTTTGACAAAGCAGGTTCCTGCAACAATCATCAAGTCTGCCTGACGCGGTGAAGCACGAATTACTTCGGCACCAAAGCGTGACAAGTCATGAACGCCTGTTAATGTAGTTGCATATTCAACGTAGCAGCATGAAGTACCAAAGTTAAATGGCCACAAAGAGTTTTTACGCCCCCAGTTCACTGCGGTATGCAACACATCTTCTAGACGCGTCATCATCACACTTTTATTCACTTCTTCCTCAAGTGGATCAGTGACGATTTGACGATCTTGTAATGGATATTGATCGGCATCCGGATTCGCACGGGTTAAAGTATATTTCATCCCGACTTACTCCTGTTCAGATGTTGAGGTAGTCGGTGTTTTAGATTTAACACGACCAGAAGACTGTGCTGGAATATGACCAGTAGGATCGACAACCAACTCTTCAATGTTATTGAATCGGGTAATGTCAGCAATGTTCATATTTGGCGAACCGATATGGGTTTTGACACCGGCAGCTTTACGGCGATCAGAAGGTGCCCAGTTCAGTGCACCGGTTGAAAGTTCGTAAATCAAACCAATTAATAAAACCAGAATAAACACGGCAGCCGTTGCAAAACCCACCCAACCCACTTCACGGACTGAAGTTGACCAAGCGTAAAGATAGAGGGCTTCCAGATCGAAGACCACAAAGAAAATTGCAACTAAATAGAACTTGGCAGACAAGCGGATACGAGCACCGCCCGCACCAACTACACCTGACTCAAACTGCTCTTGCTTCGCACGTCCCCATGCTTTACCCCCTAGGAGTAAGGGAACAGTGAGCATAAAAACGCAAAGAAATGTAACGCCGATCACGAAGGCAATAATTGCCCAATCGTATGGAGTAATGGCACTCATGCGGGGATAACTCCTGGCAGGCCTATTTTTAACAAAGAATGTATGTATTGGCCTTCAAATACACCAAACACAAAATTAATCCCGCCAATTGTACCTGATTTCTAATTTCTCATGCTAGTTGAAGCGCTTTAGTCTTTCGGATGATTTTGTCCATAAAGTTACGGATATAGACGGGATCATGCTTAATTCACCCCTAGAAATCGAATTATCTAATCAAACACCCTATATTGATCATTTTTTTCTTTATTAACGCATCAAAGACATTCTGCATTTCTGCTCAATGCACAAAAATATGGCAACATGAACCCTATGATTGCATTGCTACAAATCTGTGTTGAAAATTTAACCGCAAGCTGTATATAACCTGCGACGGATTATTTTTATCTGGCCAGAAAGCAGTATTTTAATGAATCATAATTTCAACCGGCAGATCAGACGATTGATCCAGCCCGATAACAATATCGAAACCGGGTTGCCATTTCGACATAATATGTTGCAATTCAGCTAAATACTTTAATTATCTTTATACACAGCTCTAGCAATAGATCGTTATTCTAATAGAAACAAAAAAGGAGAAAAACATGCATCTAGAATACACACACGACTCGGATTATTTCTTTTTTTCACAACTACTGATGCGTCATATAGAAAGTTATGTTCGAAAACATCCAGATGCTGATAACGCGATTTTTGATTTAAGAGACATCTACCAGGTTTTTAGAGAGGATTTTGCCGCTACCACCACCAATTTAGACAGTATTCTCAATATTGCCGACAGTTATAAAGTCGAAACCTTAAATGGAGATCAGGCACTGATTCAGGGCTATAAAATCGACATCAAGAACAATTCACTCCTGATTGATTTCAATGCCGATGCGTTACAGGCGCTTCGCTCAGGCAAATCCTTGATCGAACCCGACCCTTCGGTACATGAATAAATACAGATAGATGGATCAGTACTGTTCTAATCAATTGAGCCAAGGCATTTAACGCCTTGGCTTTTTTATGCGCGCTGCAACAAAAAAAGGAATGGTACTTGCCATTCCTTTTTTAATTACTTCTTCAAGCCTTGCTTATAACGTTTTGCCGGCCAGGTCATGATAAACCGTGCACCGCCCAGATTTGGACTCTGATCCACCTGAATCGTGCCGCCAAACCAGTACGCAATACGACTGACAATCGACAAGCCCAGGCCATAACCACCCGAAGCACGGGTACGGCTATCATCCAGACGCGCAAAGGCTTCAAAGATACGGGCACGCTCTTGCTCAGGAATCCCCGGCCCATCATCTTCAACACAGACATAGGCATTACCATCGGCACGGATACCACCACTAATGCGCACCTTATGATCACAGTAGCGTACCGCATTTCCGACCAGGTTCTGCACCACACGGTGTAGATAACGACGCTCTGCGTCAACCTGCAAGGCCAATGGCGGTGCAATCAGCTCGATTTCCTTTTGCGTCTTCAACGCTTCGGTTTCCATTGCCACCTGATCCAGAACTTCAACCAGTACAATTTCTTCGAAATCCAGCGAAGGAGTGCCCTGCTCCAGTTTGGCATAGGTCATGATTTCATCAATCAGGGTATTGAGTGCTTCAATATCCTTATCGATCATGTCGACTTGCTGGATACGGTAATTATAGTCATCTTCCTCTGCCAGCATTTCCATACCAAAACGAATCCGCGCGACAGGGGTTCTGAGCTCATGTGATACCGCACGCATCAACTCACGCTGCGCCTCAATCAGACGCTGAATATGATCCGACATGTTGTTATAACTGGAAGCCAGATTGGCCATCTCATCGCTTCCCTCGATCGGAACACGTAATGACAAATCACCTGACTTCATCTTGTTCAAGGCATGGCGCACCTGACGGATTTTACGCTCCAGCGGCAAAATCAGACCATAAACGCCCAGACTCAGCAAGAACAGGCTGAACAAGGTAATGCCTGCGGAAAGCTGGAATGGCATCCAGTTAAACATCGGTACCGGACCCAGAATCAATACTTGCGCAGGATGATTAGGCATTGGAGACACAATTGAAATGGTGGTGCCACGAACGGTTGCGCTGTCTTTATACAGCAGGATGCTTTGATCCTGACGTAAACGACCAATTTGCTCCGAATCCAGATTGATATCTTTAATATCTGCAATTTCAATCGGGTAATAGAAATGGTTTTTGATTCGCTCTAGATATTCGCGTTCCTGCCCCGGATAGAAAATCAGATAATCCAGCACAAAGATCGGCAACGCTTTCATCTGGCGTTCGCCAATCTTATCGACCTTGATATACAGGAAATGCTTAGGATCGTCTTTCAGACCGATAATGATATAGCCAATGCCGTTATTGGCATCGTAACGAACTACTGACTTTTGCTCGGCAATGCGTTTTTTCTCGGTACGCGATAACTCGACCCGCTCTGCATCCACATAGTAGATCGGCAATTCCAGCAAATCAGAAGCATCGGAAATCCAGTCGAGTTTCTGCTGTTTTTCTGGCTGGCGAGATACCCCCTCACTAATGACATAGGAAATGCCATCGGTCAGAGATTCACGATATTCCTGCGCCCGTTGGTAGTTGATAATCTGGACCAGCAAATAACAGAATGCGGCAACCACAACTACCAAAACCACCAAGCCAGCATAAATACGCAAGAATATGCTGTTTTTCAGTACTCGACTTACCATAAGCTAAATAATTCCAAGCTCATTAAAACCCCACTTGAGCAGCGCTACTACGCAAGTCCTTTGTGGAAAGGAAAAAATCCCCCTGAATGCAGGGGGATTCCAGGGATTTAAATCCCGTTGGTTTCTTTAACGAATAAATAACCTTTACTACGTACTGTTTTAATACGTTTTGGATTTTCTGGATCATCACCGATTTTTGGACGGATACGGGAGATACGTACATCAATCGAACGGTCTTGACCGTCATACTCAATACCGCGTAAACGCTCGAAGATATCTTCACGAGACAGGATGCGACCGGCATTTGAAGCAAGTAACCATAACAGGTCATATTCAGCGCTGGTGAAATCAACCAGATCACCATTTAAAGTCACTGAACGACCGCCGTTATCAATTACCAGATCATCAAACTCGATACGTTGTGCGACTTCGTCTTCAACTGTCTTGTCAGTACGGCGTAACAAAGCACGGATACGCGCTAACAGGACGCGTGGCTGAACTGGCTTGGCAACATAGTCATCTGCACCCATTTCCAGACCCAGTACCTGATCCATATCTTCGGTACGTGCAGTTAACATCAAGATCGGTTGATGGTAATGCGGACGTACTTCACGACAAACGGTTAAGCCATCTGCACCCGGTAACATCACATCAAGCACCACTAAATCTGGCTGCTCGCTGATAATGCGACGAATGGCACGATTACCATCAGTTTCAACACCAACTTCTAAACCGTTACGAATCAAATATTCTTGCGTTAAACGTGCTAAACGCTCGTCATCTTCTACAATCAAAATCTTCGGTAACTTTTCTTCTTGGCTCATTTGTTGCCCCTAAAATCTGAGTGAGTCTATCTATATAAATCTGACAGATACATTGGTTTATGAATTGCAATATACACACGTTTACATTGTAAACAAGTAGCCGTTCACCAAACTGATACACGCTTACCCTGTTTTGTTATCTTTTTATTAAAATTATGAATTTTAATATATTTTTCAGAATTGTAAGCGTTTTTTCTTCAGGATGGATATTTAGTATAGATTTTGTGCCAATCTTAAACAATTTGTTTCTTTCTTCGCCTATAACAATTTAAGTGTCTGTTTTTTGACTTATCCACAGAGTTATCTATAAGCCTTTTTTAACGGCTTTGTTATGCTATGTCCCTGTGAATTCAGCAGTTAAGACATGAAAAAAAATTTACTAAAATGTCAAGGATTGATCTACTGCTAAAAATCCCGTATCTTGTGTTGAAAATAAACTTTAACCACTAAGTATTGTGTTTATCCCTCAAACATCGTGGCATACTTTTTGCTCGATTCAAACGGTCCATGAACATAAAAATAGATGATAATGGAGCTATGCTGACATGAGCATCATCACTTCTACTCCTGGCCAACTTCAGGTCATTAAGCGCACCGGTGAGATTGCGCCATTTAATGCCGAGAAAATTTCTGTTGCGATTGGGAAAGCATTTCTGGCTGTTGAAGGTCAACAAGGTACCGACTCTAGTCGTATCCATGACCGCATCACCCAATTGACAGAAATGGTTATGAACACATTTAACCGTCGTTTACCTTCGGGTGGCACGATTCATATCGAAGAAATTCAGGATCAGGTTGAACTGGCCCTGATGCGTACTGGCGAGCAAAAAGTTGCCCGTGCCTATGTGATCTATCGTGACCAACGCGCAAGTGCCCGTCAGCAAACTGGTGCGAACCATCACCCTACCCTTCAGATTACCGACAACAATGGCCAGCTCCAGCCATTGGATCTTGATGCGTTGACTGCAACCATCCAGACGGCAAGTGAAGGCCTGGAAGGGATCGATGTTCAGGCGATTGTGGATGAGACCGTAAAGAATCTCTATAACGGTGTAAAAGAAAGCGACATCGCCACCACAATGATGATGGCGACTCGTACCCGTATCGAACAAGAGCCAAACTATACTTATGTGACTGCACGTTTATTATCAAATGAATTGGTCAGCACAGGTCTTGAATTCTTAGGTCTACCTTCAGATACACCAGAAGGCAATGCTTTAGAAACCTTCCTCAAGAAAGGTATTGAGCTTGATCTGCTTTCTGCTGACCTGCTTGACTTTGACCTTGAAAAATTGGCCGCAGCAATCAAGCCAGAGCGCTCAAACCAGTTTACTTATTTAGGTCTACAAACCTTATTTGACCGTTACTTCATTCACTCGAATGGCGTACGTTTCGAATTACCACAATTATTCTTTATGCGTGTGTCGATGGGTCTTGCCCTTAACGAAGAACATAAAGAAGACCGTGCGATCGAATTCTACGACTTATTGTCGAGCTTCGATTACATGGCGTCTACACCGACCCTGTTTAACTCAGGGACATTACGTCCACAGTTATCAAGCTGTTACTTAACCACCATCGGCGATGACCTGTATGACATTTATGGTGCAATGCGTGACAACGCCATGCTATCAAAATGGGCAGGCGGTTTAGGTAATGACTGGACTCCTGTACGTGCCTTGAACTCTTATATCAAAGGCACCAACGGTAAATCACAAGGTGTTGTGCCATTCCTGAAAGTTGCGAATGATACAGCGGTTGCGGTTAACCAAGGTGGTAAGCGTAAAGGTGCAGTCTGTGCGTACCTCGAAACCTGGCACTTGGATGTTGAAGAATTCCTGGAGCTACGTAAAAACACCGGTGATGACCGTCGTCGTACCCATGACATGAATACTGCAAACTGGGTTCCTGACCTGTTCATGCAACGTGTATTTGAAGATGCCGAGTGGACCCTGTTCACCCCTTCTGAAACACCAGACCTGCATGACTTGACCGGTGCTGAATTTGCTGAGCGTTATGCACACTACGAAGCAGTCGCAAAAGAACAAAACATGCTACACAAGAAAGTACGTGCCAAAGACTTATGGCGCAAAATGCTTTCGATGTTGTTCGAAACAGGTCATCCGTGGATCACGTTCAAAGATGTATGTAACTTACGTTCACCACAACAACACGTGGGCGTGGTGCATTCATCGAACTTGTGTACAGAAATCACCTTAAACACTAACCAAGACGAAATCGCGGTATGTAACCTCGGTTCGATCAACCTTGTACAACACGTTCAAGGTGGTGTGTTAGACCGTGAGAAGCTTGCTCGTACCATCAAAACAGCGGTACGTATGCTCGATAACGTCATCGACATTAACTACTACGCGGTACCACAAGCGAAAAACTCAAACATGAAACACCGCCCAGTGGGTATGGGGATCATGGGCTTCCAAGATGCATTGTATGAAATGAATCTTGCTTACGGTTCTGACGCAGCAGTTGATTTTGCTGACGAATCAATGGAAGTAATCAGCTACTACGCAATTCAAACGTCAAGCGATCTTGCAATCGAACGTGGTGCTTACTCAACATTCAAAGGTTCATTGTGGGATCAAGGTATCCTGCCAATCGACTCTTTAGAAATCGTTGCCAAATCACGTCCAGAACGCATGTTCGAAGTGGATCGTACCCAACGTTTAGACTGGGACACATTACGTGCCAAAGTTCAAAAAGACGGTATGCGTAACTCGAATGTGATGGCGATTGCACCTACTGCAACCATTTCAAACATTTGTGGCGTGTCTCAATCGATTGAGCCGACTTTCCAGAACTTGTATGTGAAGTCGAACCTGTCTGGTGAATTCACCGTGATCAACCCTTACCTGGTTCGTGCATTAAAAGAGCGCGGTCTTTGGGATAGCGTGATGGTGAATGACCTGAAACACTTTGAAGGTTCGGTGCAGAAGATTGCGCGTATTCCTGAAGAATTAAAAGCCATCTTCGCAACTGCATTCGAAGTGGATACCCGCTGGATCGTTGATGCGGCTTCTCGTCGTCAAAAATGGATCGACCAAGCGCAGTCATTGAACCTTTACATCGCTGGCGCGAACGGTAAGAAACTTGACATCACTTATAAGATGGCATGGTTACGTGGTCTTAAAACCACTTATTACCTCCGAGCTTTAGGTGCAACCTCTGCCGAGAAATCAACTATCAATACCGGTGCACTCAATGCAGTAAAACCGGCATCGGTTGAAGCTCCGGTTGTTGCAGCAGCACCTGCGGCCGTTGCAGAGAAAAAACCAGAAGCTCCAGTTGAAGAAGATGGTTTTACGACAGCAGCACCAGTGCCAATGGCTTGTTCGATCGACAATCCAGACTGTGAAGCTTGTCAGTAATTAGACAATAAAAAAGCCCTTTAGCGTCCGTCAAAACTAACTAAAGGGCTTCAATCTCTAAGTGATACCAAGATGGTCACAAAGAGGCTGGCATAGATAATGCGAAAAGGATTCTATCACCGAATCTCTGATCGAGCCAGTAAGAGTCATCTTGTTTTTGTATCAAGAGGTACTACGAATGGCTAACAAGTCAGCAAGAAGTGCTATCACGGGGCAATATGTAACTTTGGATTATGCTAAAAAGCATCCAAAAACAACAGTTGTCGAGTCAGTGAAGCCTACGAAATCATCTAAAAAATAATTTCGTAAATGTGAGTCTTAGCTCAAACTAAGACTCACAACTAGAAAATTAAGGAAAAGTGTTATGTCCCAAATAACTCATAACTATCAGTTAGGACTCTCGGTTCTAGTTTTTTCCTTTATTTTTTTCTATCTGCCAATGGTTTATGCTTTTTTAGCTATCAAAAAACAGAATAGAAGAAAAAAATGACAAAAAAAAGAACCTCTGCGGCAACAGAAGTTCTTTTGGTTTTCGAAAATTAACCAAGACCAATTTTCGAAAGGTATCTGCTAAGACAGATTAGTTGCGGATTGTGAACTAATTTCTAGATACCGTCAAATAAGGTCTCATCAAAAAACCTTATATGGAAGATTTATCTATGAACGATAATCAACTAGAAAATATGGAGAATTCGCCTGAGATTCAAAATTCAGGCTATCCTTCGAGCAACAAAACGCTACCAAATACTCTTCAAAATAATCGATTCGAACAAATACTGTTCGGACTATTTATTTTGATAGGGGGATTAGCCTATCTGTTTAACTTTCCTGCTGGAACTTTATTTACTGTGGCTGGTACTTTGATGTTAATAATTTGTTTAAAACAAATTATTTCAAAGGCTTTATCTTTAGATTGGCTAATCCTAATAATTGGTTTCCTATGTTTAAGCAAAGGAATTTCAACCTTGTTTAGCTATGAAATATCGTTTATTCCTTTATTATTTTGTCTTTTAGGAATTTATGTGATTTCAGTCGCTTGGCAGGATCGAAGTGCGTAATCCAGGAGAACTTTTGTTCTCCTTCCTCAAACTATATCATTCTATATTTTGAGATGTTTGAGGTTTACACTATGCATTTTGAGTTCCTTAACTTTTATAGGTTCTTAGAATTTTAATAAAAGTAAGAGAGAATTCGTATGTCTATCCTTAGCTGGGACGATTTTGAAGATGATTCGCAAAAACCGACTGCACCTGAACACAAGTCTGCGTCCATCGACACGCAAAAAACGGTTAATACGCAAGTGGTATCTGATTCAGAGCAATCATCGCCGCGCGTGGCAGCTGCACAACCCGCTGGAACCAGTACCGTGCGATCAACAGATTCAGCCGATTCGCTGGCTCGAGCATCTGCAGCCCTAGAACACCTAGACGTTGCCCCTGGCCTGGAAGAACTTGAAATGGGCGCTCAGCGCGTTCAGGTTGATGATAAAGCCATGATCAACTGTCGTGCTGACTTAAACCAGCTTGTTCCATTCAAATACGAGTGGGCTTGGCAGAAGTACCTTGACGGGTGTGCAAACCACTGGATGCCGCAAGAAGTCAACATGAACCATGACATCGCGCTTTGGAAATCTGAAAATGGCTTAACCGAAGATGAGCGTACCATCATCATGCGTTCTTTAGGTTTCTTCTCGACTGCAGACTCACTGGTTGCAAACAACCTGGTATTGGCGATTTACCGTCACATTACCAACCCTGAATGCCGCCAGTACATCTTGCGTCAGGCATTTGAAGAAGCGATTCATACCCATGCTTACCAGTACTGTATCGAATCTTTGGGCATGGACGAAGGCGAAGTCTTCAACATGTACCGCGAGATTCCATCTGTTGCGCGTAAAGCATCTTGGGGCTTGAAGTATACGCAGTCTTTAAGTGATCCGACGTTTAACACTGGTACACCTGAAAACGACCAGCGTTTACTTCGTAACCTGATCGCATTCTACTGTGTACTTGAAGGGATCTTCTTCTACTGTGGCTTTACTCAAATCTTGAGTATGGGCCGTCGTAACAAGATGAACGGTGTTGCCGAGCAGTTCCAGTACATCCTGCGTGATGAGTCTATGCACCTGAACTTCGGTATCGACATGATCAACCAGATCAAGATCGAGAACCCGCACTTGTGGACGGCCGAGTTCCAGGAAGAAGTGATTCAAATGATTCTTGAAGGCACCATGCTTGAAATCGAATATGCGCGTGACACTATGCCACGTGGTGTATTGGGTATGAATGCAAGCATGATGGAAGAGTACCTGAAGTTCATCTGTAACCGTCGTTTAGCGCAGCTTGGTTTACCAGAGCAGTTTGCCGGTGTTACCAACCCGTTTGGCTGGATGTCTGAGATGATGGACTTGCGTAAAGAGAAGAACTTCTTTGAAACGCGTGTAACGGATTACCAAACTGGTGGTGCGTTAAGCTGGTAAGTTGAATTATGCCACGTTGTTATAAAATAATAGCGTGGCATAACACTATAAAAAGCGGGTTTGTAAATCTTTTATCTTGCATATCATCATTGCCATAGCAAAAATATTTTTAAATTTTAATATCCATTTACCTGACGCTTAGATTATCAATAACAAATAACGAGCTTTTGAATCCAATGTCTTACTTTCGCCTTAAATGGTTTGTTATCCTCTTAATTCTTATAATACTAGGGTTTTATCTTACGATAATAACCGCAGCAAAATACGAGTGGTTTGGTGAAAAACCCCAAAAACAAATATTTGCCAGCGTAGACACTCCTTTTCAAAGAGAAATGCAACAGTTTTGTACTGGCATAAAAGTAACACCTAGCGGTACATGGTTAGTTGCCCGAGATGATTCTCCAAATTTAAGTGATGATGAAACGAGTAAGTCTTTCAATCTAAATTCATTACTCCCTGCCAAAGAAGCTGATGAGTATAGTAATTTTATGGGAATGAATCGGGAAGAACCCATTACTTACGTCTCAAAACTCAATAATCAAGGATATTTTGAAGAAGTTGCACGCCTTCAAGGTATTGGATGCTTGGTACCGATATTAAATAGCGTCCTACTCTTAACAGATGTTAATCAAGGTCAACAGGGTTATTCAAAACAAACTGCCGTATTCCGTAGCGATGATCAAGGTCGTCATTGGAAAATTCAAAGTGAGGGCTTTTTTGCCCCAGTTCAACAACAGGCATGGACAATCCGCCCTACAGCATATAAAGACAATGCTCTTTGGGCATGGAAAGACTTTCCTTTTGAACAACCAACAGAGGGACTGGCAGCCAATCAGCCAAGTGGACTTTATTTTTCTAAAGACCAAGGTAAAAGTATAGAAACCATTATGGCTTCCGCCCCTCTTTTATTAGATATCACTTCTCTTCCAGATAAAGCCAATTTAAACCCTGACTGGAAGGCCGATGATCTTGGAGAAATAAAAGCCTTTATTACTCAGACACATGATGATCATGCAATCTTATGGGTTACACAGATTTTCAGTCAGGCTCTGACCACAGGCCCATTTCAAGTGACAACCCGAGCCAAGCTTGATCGAGTCAATGGCAAGTGGGTCATGGGGGAAGTTAAACGTATTCAGGGTTTAGCAATCAAGAAGTTAGCACAGAATACTCAGGGTAAAATTATTACTATTCAGAACCAAATGGATCAAGATCATGATGTAATTGCAGAGTTAGTCACAGAAAATTTAAGTTGGAAAATACATGGAACTTTACCCCACCCTTTTTCACCTTTTAACGGTTCTTCATATGTTTATGATATCTGGATAACCCATGATGCACTTTTGATTACTACAATGAGTGAACACATTGCAGCGCGTATTTTGCAGCCAAGTACCTGGCGTAAACCAGCAGGCTCTGGCGGAACAGTTTCTGCAACTGCGGTCTTTTACTCAAAAGACTGGGGAACATCTTGGCAAAAATTAGCAATTCAGGGTTATCTCAAAGTATTGGGCGTTGAAGCAAACTCTGATCAAGTTTTTTGGGTAGAAGGTTCAGTGTATGAAAATAAAAAAGACACCCATATTTATAGTCATCAACTAAAATAAACAGGATTTGTTGGATTTAAGGCAGTCACGGAACTGCCTATCTAACATTTATGAAATAATATTTTTAGAGATACCCCGGCTTGAGAACTCTCTCATATTCAGAATTGATAAATTCACCTCCCCAACCCTACCAAAAATCCCTCAATCAACCGCTCTGGATCATCCACTCCATTCCTGCCGCCCAAAAGCAAAATCATTGCCCCATCGACCACAAATAAAAACATATGCGCATCCTTTTTAGAGGCATGTACTGCATTGGCTGAAAGCAGCTTAAAAATTTCATTAATCAGCCATTTCCGATAATTCGCTACAATCTGATAAGCCGCAGGATAACGCTTTTCAATCTCAAAAATCGCTTTAAACGGCAAATGATAAGGCCCGTCCAGATGCGCATGTAAAAAGAATATCCGCTTCAGTTTTTCATGTAGCGTAAGCTGTTTTTGCCGATAAATCAGCGCAAACACATCTTCTTTAAGCGCTTCGGTTTGAAACCCCAGACTCATTTCAATCAGCTGTTCTTTCGATTGAAAATATTTATAAAAGGTTGCTTTGGCGATTTGAGATGACTCAATAATCAGATCAACCCCGACTCCATGAAAACCATGAGCATTAAACAACTTTCGGGAAGTCTCCAGCACCTTTAAAGCGCGAAATGAAATTTCTAAATGCGACATATAGTGTCCCTATAATTTTTTTGTTCTCACTGTACCCGCCAACGTGTTAGCGGCAAAAAAGGCATACAAAAGCCCGAAAAGACGGCTCAAGCCCATCTCTGATTTTATTGTTGATTTGGATTTTTAAGTCATGATGACCTAATGCCTAAAAGCATTTAAACGCAATCAAGCATTATTTAGGATAAATAAGAATACGATACATGGCCAACTCCTACAAAATTCGGAACGCTGCCAAGGCATAAAGATTATGGTGGCAGGGTGAAAGAGGGTTAGCAGACTGAACCTAAGAATCAGCACGCCCGGAGGCGTCCCCCTTTCGCCCTACCGCTACAAAAGGGGGACGAACGAGTCTACATCAAAAAAACAAGTTTTTTCAATGTACTTAGGATACGGTCTGCTAAAACCGGCTGGCATGTAGGCCAGCGTTTAAAGAATAATCGGAGTATTGATGGGTGTCAATGTGCGAATTGATCGTGAAAAACAGGTTTATTATTAATTTTCAATAGCTTAAATATTTTTATTGTTTAATATTTTTAACTTATGATGTAAGTATATTTTATCAATAGCTATTCAGACTTTAATCTCTAACATCCTTGAAGGTCTGCTCGGTTATTCAATCATTACTTTCATTGAACGGACCAACAGATCGCAACGTTATTGATTATCACCACTCTACTCATCATTCATACAAACAGATCAGCAGGTAAGCCAACAAAATTGCAATGGCACTGATCAATGGACTCCAGCGTTTAAGCTTCATCAATCCATAGAGTAAATTAGAGACCAGCCCAATCAGTAAGAATAGTGTGGCACACATGCTTTGTAGAATGATTCGATGTTCCGTGCCGTTATAGTATTGCCAAAGTTTTAAGGTCTGAGGATGGTTTGAACCCGCTACAAATTGCTCTGCCAATACCAGAATACCCATCGGCATGGCATCTGCAATCACACCTACTAGCCATCCCAGTATTGCAGCCAGTACCAGACCGAGTACAGGATAAATAGAATCCTGATAACGATAGCTATTATCTAAAATATCAAATATTTGGTAGATCAGTTTTAAAAAATGTAGCAATGCACCGATGATCGCCATCATTAAAAGTAAAAAAAGAAATTGATCAAAATAAATAAGATAATTCATGGCAATTATGATCATCATCATAAAACTGCTCAAACAGACCACCAGTGTATTCGACAAGGGAGTAGTTTTAGCACCCTTCATCCCCTCGTGATAATCCGAATAATGATACTGAACATGGTGATCATGATTTGCCGCAGTGCTTGTCTTTCTTCTACCTCTCAAAACACCCTCCTTCTGTATATCGACTAAAAATTTAACCCTCTAAAAAATCAGCAAGGATAACGAGCCCAACCATTTTAATGTCACCTCTAGCCAGCAGCAGTGGTAAGCTCGCAGCGAAATCCCAGCTTTGAATGAATATAGTAGGTAATTTTTTCGGCTTTATTTTAAATTTTGACTATAAACACTTATAAGCTAGATTTTAAAAAGTACTAAAAATCCAAAGCGGACAGATGCATATTTTCATGAAGGAATAGCCAGCAGACAACAAGCCAGCAGGCTCGTTGCCACCACTAAAACCGGAGTGAATGGTTTAAACAGGTTAAAGCTATATAATAAATTGCAGCAAAGCCCGAGAATTAGACTCAAGCTGGCGCCCATATTACAAAGAATGATTTTATGTCCCAATGGCTTAAACTGCGTCCATAGTTGCCAAGCCATCTTCCAGTCACTGTCTGACTCTAAGCCAAGTTCTTCGACGATGATCAATATTTGCTGCGGCATGGCTTTCTCAGTCATGTTCACCATGACAGCCAATAGTCCGGCAAAAAACAGTCCAAGAATGGAGTCGGTAATCTCCTGAAAATCCTGCTGTTTATTTATAAAGGGATAAATAATTTTAAAAACAAATAGCACTACGGTCAGCACAATAAAGAGTTTGAGAAAAAACAGAATCTGTTCAAAATAAAGCAGGTAAAACATCATGAGGGACAGTACCAAGACACCTACTCCGCCCAGAAGCGCAATAGCGTTTAAAGTTGAATCTTCTGATGAATGTCCTGGACATCCACCTTGGTGGATCGTTTGCTTAAAATTATTATTATTGCCATTCACCACACCCATATTACTATTATTTTTCATCATTCACCTCTAAACAACTTGATCTTTAATTTACTTTTACTAAGCACTAGAGCGAATGCATATCATAATTATTTTTTAAGCTATTATTTTCACAAGTATATTAAAACATTTACAACCTGAGTTTTAAAATCCCAAACCTAGTCAAATCTGGGATATATAAAATAGGTCATCTGTATTAATCCGAAATGGCATAACCACTCATAACCCCTTGAGCATTAAAATAGATGGCGATTGAAGCAGGGTTTTCACGATAAGATTTCGGGTTGTACTTGTCAGAACCTGTGGAGCTGTTTAGCTCACCTATCGCCACGCTTGCAGGGCTGGATCGTTCTGCGTAATAGCTCCATATTTCAGTGTTATCGGGATATAAGGTTTTATCTCGCGTGGTGCCATACAACGCAATAACATCGGTCTTTGTGGTTTTGCTCTTGATCAGATGCCTTTCGGTAAAGAATTTCTCAAATCTTTCCACCGGCTTGGCACCGACTGGATTTAAACTGGATGCACAGCCACAGCACAACATCATGACAAAGATAAACAGGATTTGATTTTTGTACATACCGAATGACTTTTACTCATATAAAAGTTTCTATTATATTTTTTTAGACTTTATTCATTTTATATATACTTTTGAAATTCTTTAAAATACAGCTTTAAAATAAACAAGGTAATAGGCAATATTTTAAGTTTTTCGTATTACTGATTTAATTCAAGACCATTCTAATTCTAGAAGATATTCATCTGTATTGATCACAGCAGTTGAGCTACCGATATATACAACAGGCAGGATTGAAGAGCAGGTCTCACTCTCGGTATCGGACAGCAACATCAAGTGACTTTGGGATTTTGTTCAGCTTGGTCAAAATGGACGACAACCATTCCATTGGATACCTCAACCCGACCAACAAAAGTCAGCTCGATTCAGTTAAAATAACAAACTGCTTATCCATGCATTACAGTCGAGCATTACGAATGACCTAAGCTTAGGTTTAAAAATTTTCAGATCGGCGAAGTAAACAAGGTTATTGTTATTTGATCAAAATGTGACACATTTCTCTAAACGATAAATCAGAGATTTTCCAGTATTTTATACAAATTAAATACATAAAATAATTAAAAGCCACTTGATTACTACATTTTGAAACATTGGTTAACCAAAACACTGTCTAATTTAAAGTAAAATTCATGAACTAACTCCTCTAACGTCAGTGACAAGGTCACCCCTTGACTGATGTGCCTTTAATTGCGTCTGTATCATCATTTAAATTCTTTCTCTCTATATGCTCTGTCATATAGAGCGTCATTTAATTTTTAAGGTAAATTGAATGAAAAAATTTTGGAAATATTTATTAGTGCTGCTCGTGGTACTAATTATTATTGCAATTGCCTTTCTTTTTAGACCAGTTGCGTCTAAGGCAATTAAAACAGCAAATGACGAACCGACTGTCGATGTTGTACTCATCGGCGGCGGGATCATGAGTGCCACCTTGGGGACTTACCTCAACGAATTACAACCCGACTGGAACATCCGCATGTATGAGCGTCTTGATGCAGTAGCACAAGAAAGTTCAAACGGTTTCAACAATGCGGGTACAGGTCACTCTGGCTTTATGGAAATGAACTATACCGAAGAAAAAGACGGTAAAATGGACATTTCTAAAGCCATCAACGTGGCAAGCCAGTTCGAAATTGCAAAACAGTTCTGGGCTTACCAAGTGAAGCAAGGTGTGCTTGAAACGCCAAATACCTTCATTAACCCGGTGCCGCATATTGCATTTGTCTGGGGCGATAATGTGAACTTTATGGAAAAGCGTTATGCTGCCATGGTTCAAAACCCGTTATTCGCTGGCATGAAAATGAGTGAAGACAAAGCTGAAATTCAACAATGGGCACCATTGGTGATGGACGGTCGCGATCCTCAACAGAAAGTTGCTGCAACCCGTATGGACGTCGGTTCTGACGTGAACTACGGTGCAATCACCAAGCAGTTGATTGGCAACCTTGAAAAGAGTCCAAACTTCAAACTCAGCACGTCAACTGAAGTGACGGGCATCAGCAAAAACGATGACAACACCTGGTCTGTGGCTTTTAAAGATGTGAAATCTGGCAAAGTTGATCATGTGAAAACGCGTTTTGTGTTTATTGGTGCGGGCGGTGCTGCAATCAAACTCTTGCAAATGACCGGCTTACCAGAAGCGCAACAATATGCTGGCTTCCCTGTAGGTGGTGAGTTCCTTGTCACTGACAACCCGGCAGTAACTGCAAAACACACGGCTAAAGTGTATGGCCGTGCTGATCTTGGTGCGCCGCCAATGTCTGTGCCACATATTGATACCCGTTATATCGACGGTAAAAAATATGTACTGTTTGGCCCATTCGCGACCTATTCAAACAAGTTCCTGAAAAATGGTTCTCAGCTTGATTTGCTTGCATCAACCAACAAGAACAATGTGTTGCCAATGGCAGCGATTGGTCTACAAAATGCTGATCTGGTTCAGTACCTTGTAAGTCAGGTATTGATGTCGGATGCTGACCGTTTCAACGAGTTGAAAAAATACTACCCTGAAGCTGATCCAAAAGACTGGCATCTACAACAAGGTGGTCAACGTGTTCAGATCATCAAGAAAGAGCCGGGTAAACCTGCCAAATTGCAATTCGGTACAGAAATCTTTGCTTCTAAAGATAAATCTGTAACTGCATTACTTGGTGCTTCTCCAGGTGCATCGACCTCGCCTTACATCATGCTTAACTTGCTTGAAAAAGCATTCCCAGAGCAAACCAAAGGTGTGTGGAATGACAAGTTGCACGAGATTGTCCGTTCTTATGGTCAAGACCTTGCCAATGATCCAGCCTTGCTTGATCAAATCCGTCATTATTCAAGCTCAACACTTGGCTTGAACTATACGACACCAGCCAATATGGTTCCTGCAAAAAAAGCGGTAAAAGCTGAAGCTGTTGCTCAGTAATTCCGTGTAGGAACATGTTAAAAAGGGAGGAGTTTCGGCTCTTCCCTTTTTTTATTTTTTCGCTGTTTTTTATTTTCTCTCTGTCTTTTTAAATCTATGTCTTCTGCTACAAGCCCATCTGCTTTTGCCGCATTTGCCTGTCGTGACTTCAAGTTATTGACCATCAATCAATGCTGCCTAACTTTTGCGGTGCTGATTCAGGAAGTGCTGATTGCCTTTCATCTGTATCAGATCACCAAGAATCCGCTGCTGTTGGGGCTGGTCGGAATCATGGATTTTTTACCTTTTCTGGCACTTTCTTTATGGGGAGGTTATATTGCCGACCGTTTTAACCGGCAGCGTATTTTACAGATCAGCTTTAGCATGGCCATTCCCCTTTCCATCGCTTTATGGCTGTGTTTTGATCTGTTTCAATCTGAAAAAATCACCACTACGGTGTTAGTAATTTCCAGCTTTAGCCTTTTATTTTTATTTGGCTGCATTCGCGGCATTTATAGCCCATGCTTTAACTCGTTACGACCTTTTGTGGTACCTGAACATCTTTATACCAATGCTGCAACCTGGACCAGTATGTGCTGGCAGGCCAGTGGCATCCTTGCCCCTGTGCTCGGTGGCTTTTTGCTGGCGCATTTTGATCTGGATATTAGCTTTGGCGTTATTGTCGGATTATTTGCTGCTGGCAGTATCGCGTTATGGAACTTACAAACACGAGAGTTTCCACAACTCCAGACTGAATCGATTTCCCGAAGCCTGCAACAGGCACTGCAATTTATTGTTAAAACCAAAATTATTTTCTGGGCCATGTTTCTTGATCTGGGCTCGGTCTTTTTTGGCGGCATCATTGCCCTGCTGTCGATTTTTGCACAGGATGTGTTGCATATCGGCGCCGACGGTTTTGGTCTATTGCGCGCTGCGCCTGCATTTGGTGGCCTGATCATGATGATCGTTCTGGTGCGTTACCCCCCAAAACACAGACCTTGGCAAATCATGCTGCTGGCGGTTGCGGGATTCGGTTGTTGCACATTGTTATTCGCTGTTACCAGACACCTCTATTTTTCTGTCGCAGTTCTCATTATTATGGGGGCTTGTGACAGTATAAACATTGTCATCCGTCAAACCATACTGCAACTTATCCCTCCCAAGGACATGCTTGGACGTATTGCGGCCATTAATGGCATCTTTGTCACGTCTAGTAATGAGCTAGGCGCCTTGCAGTCCAGTGTGATGACACGCTTTTTCAGCGTAGTCCCAGCAATGCTGATTGGCGGTACACTTTCTTTGCTCTGCGTGGCGATAACCCGAAGCAGAAGCAAAGAGTTATTTAAGTTTCGTTTTTAAATTCTTTTATATCGCTGTTTAGAAAAAATCAATGTAAGTCATATGAAACACACGTTGCCCGCGTCCTCTGGCGCATCCAGGTTTATTCTTGTTTCCATTTTTGTATGGCTGGTGCTGTTGTGCCTGCAATCGGTCTATATCGTGATTATTGGCGGCAGTGCCTATCTGTTCTGGACCGCTTTGGGCTTACTGATCTTAAATGTACTCAGCCTTCATGCAACCGTGCTAAAAAACCGGATTGCCACTGCACTGACTGCGGTGTTGTTGATTTATCTAGTGCTGAATTCATTATTCTGTACTTATCTGATTGTCGCCTTCTACTGTATTTTTTACTTATATTCCGATGAATATAAGAATAAACGCCTGATCAAACTGGCAGGTTTATTCCTGATCATGATCATCTTTGCGCTGTATCAAAGCCAGTCGCTGCATGAATTAAAACAAACATATGCACCCTATGAAACCGGTGAAACCTGGCAACAACACGGCGCTTTATAAAAACGTGCTAATAAAAAAAACCTCACATGCTGTGAGGTTTTTTTATGGATCAGACTAGTCTTGCGAGTCCGGATACAAAGGACGGTTACCGGGACTAATGCGGTTGATATGCAGGAAAGTCATGTGACGTTCATACTTGTCCAGAATGTCATTAATCACCTGTTCTTTGGTATAACCTACCAGATCATTGTCCTGCGACCCTTCATACAGGAAGGTTTCTAAACGATAGTAATGTTGCTTACCACGTTTGCCGCGCTCACTGAAGGTCGGTGCAATATAACGCACAGGCCAGATCTGATACACGAAGTTATGCTCTTCTTCGATGTAAATGGTCAGATCAAGATGATACAAGGTATCGCTGTCTTCCACTTCACCTTGCGTGACTTCAACACTCATACCACGCTTGACCAGCTCATCCGCAACGGTCTGCACCGCAGGTTTACACACGCTATCGAGCATGCGCTGGGTCTCGCTACTGCCGGGATGGTGCATCACACGCGATAAACGTTGTTTCCAGTTCAGGATATCCACGTTACCGACTACAGGTGCGGCATTCAGGCTGCGACTGGCTTTACGATAATCTTCCAGACGCAAGGACTTATACAGCCCCGCCATGACCAGTAACATGACAAAACTAAATGGCAAGCCCATGATGACAGTGGCACTTTGCAAGGCGGTAATGCCGTTTGCCATCAGCATGGCAACCGTCAACAAGCCAATCGCCGTGGCCCAGAAGATCCGTAACCAGCGCGGTGCATCATTATCGACATTGGAGAATTTAGTGGTGAAGTTACCCAGTACCAAAGCACCAGAATCCGCCGAAGTCACATAGAACAGTAAACCCGTAATGGTGGCAATGCCTGCAATAAAGGCAAAGCCGGGATATTGCGCCAGCAAGTCATAGAAGCCATGGGCTGGATTGGTCAATACTGTTTGTGCCAGTGCGGTATTTCCATCAAAGATCACGCTATGTAAGGCACTATTCCCAAAAATAGATAACCAGGTAATGGTGAACAATAATGGAATGATCAAGGTACCACAGACAAATTCACGGATGGTACGACCACGCGAAATTCGCGCCAGGAACAGACCCACAAATGGCGACCACGCCACCCACCATGCCCAGAAGAACAAGGTCCAGCTATTCATCCAGTCTTTTGGACGGTCAAAGGCAAAGCTTTCTAGCGCCAGACTCGGGAATCGGCTAATGTAATCGCCAAAGTTTTGTACCAGAGCATTGAGCAGGAATTCGGTATTGCCAAGGAACAACACAAACAGCATCAGGCCAATGGCAGCATAGATATTGATTTCAGATAAAATCTTGATGCCTTTATTAACCCCTGCTGTCACTGAAATAATGGTGACGATTACCGCAAGGCCAATCAGGGCGATCTGAATCCACAGGTTCTCAGGCAGGCCAAATAGTACATGCAGACCATAATTGATCTGTACCACCGCAATACCACAGGTGGTCGCGATACCGAAAATGGTACCGATTACGGCGGCAGTATCGACAGTATGACCAATCGGACCATCAATTTTATTCCCGAAAATCGGGTATAACGCTGAACGGATGGTCAGTGGCAGGTTATAGCGATAACTAAAGTAACCTAACGCCATTCCGACCAGTGCATACATGCCCCAACCGGTTAAACCGTAATGGAACAGTGTCCACACCATCCCTTGACGGGCCGCCTCAAAGGTCTGACCTTCGCCCACAGGCGGATTCATATAATGGGAGAGTGGCTCTGCAACCGAGAAGAACATCAAGTCTGTGCCGATCCCGGCCGCAAACAGCATGGCCGACCAGCTCAGTAGACTAAACTCAGGTTTGGAATGTTTTGGGCCGAGCTTGATATCGCCATAACGCGAACAGGCAATAAACACCACAAACACCAGATAAAGTGTCGCTGCTAACAGGTAGTACCAGCTAAATTTATCACTGACCCAGGCCAGTACCACATTCAATAAGTGGTTGGAGAAGTCGTTAAAAAAAATCGTAACCAGTGCAAATGTTAAAATAAGTAGAGCTGAAACATAAAAGACCACACGATTCAAATGATCTTTATTCGCTAATGTAGAATCATCAACCGCTCTTGGATTATCTGTTGCCATACAATCCTCAGGGAGTTAGAGAACAAAAAGAAAATATTCAACCTCATCTTTCCATTGCATTTTCAATGAAAAGACAGATCTGAATAAAAAATGAAAAATAAAAGTCATTACCCAAATTACAATGTTTCTGATTTTTCAGTTGCAAAATGTGATGGTGGCGTTACTGGCGCTATTGCTTGCGGTGGTTGAGGGCGAAAAGCATCCCGCTTCAGGGCTTTGGCTAACCCAAACATGTACAGCAAAATAATAACGGAAAATGGTAAACCACAGAGTACCACTGCGCTTTGCATGGAGTGGAAACTCCCTGCCAAAAGCAGACCGATACTGACAATGGTAATCACCACCGACCAGAAAACTCTTAACCAAATTGGCGAATCACTTTCATTGCTACCCCCTTTCGAGGACAGATTTGCGATCATGAGTGTACCAGAACCCACCGGGGTCAAAAACAATACGAAACAAATCACCACAACAATGCCAGCAATATAGGGGTTGAATGGTAAATATTCGAGAAGCTTGAATAGCGATAAAGCCGCATCGGTCAGCACCATATCACCGAGCGCCTGCTGCTTCTGGTTTAAAATCAGGTCAATGGCGGTATTTCCAAAAATCGAGATCCAGGCCAGCGTAAAGCCCAGCGGCACCAGACACACGCCCAGCACCACTTCACGAATAGTACGGCCCTTAGAAATACGGGCAATAAACATGCCGACAAATGGCGCCCAAGCTATCCACCATGCCCAATAAAACACCGTCCATGCACCCTGCCACTCACTTGCCTTGCCATTGTAGAGATACATATCAAAACTTTTGGCAATAAAATGATCGAGGTAATCCCCGGTGTTCTGCACCAGACCATTGAGTAAATGATTGGTTGGGCCGGTGAGGAAGACGAATAACAATAAGGCATACAGCAAACGCAGATTGATACGTGACAGCCAGGCCAGACCTTTTTCAATACCGACCACCGTGGTAATGGTCGCCACAAACATCATCAATAACACCACAGCAATCAGCGTTGTATTGTTATTGGGAATGTCTGGGAGCAGATAGTGCAGCCCTGATACCAGCACCAAGGCACCAATGCCGAGGTTGGTGACCAGGGAAATGACGGTCGCCAATATGCCGAAACCATCGACAAAATCACCGACCAGTCCATAAATACGCTCACCAAAAATCGGATACAGCGCAGAACGCAAGGCCAACGGCAAATCCAGACGGAAAGCAAAATAACCCAGCGTCACACCGAGCAAGGCATATAGCACCCAGCCATGTATGCCCCAATGCAGGAAGCTATACATCATGGCATCGCGTGCTGCCTGTACTGTACCGCCGGTCCCTTCTGGGGGGCGCAAAAAGTGGTCCACCGGTTCAGCCACACCGTAATACAGCAAGGCAATCCCGATTCCGGCTGAAAACAGCATCGACACCCAGGCCAGATAACCGAACTCGGGTTTGTCGTCATCGCGTCCTAATGGAATCTGTCCAACCCGCGAAAATGCCAGCCAGGCCACAAAACCGAGACACAGAATAATGACCAGCATGTAATACCAGCCGAATAGCTGGTTGGCCTGTCCTTGGACATAGGTCAGCCAGAACTGGCTTTGCTCAGGAAACAGCACAAACAACAGGCCAAAAATGCCAATACTGATTGCGGAGCTCCAAAAAACAAACAAATTTAAACGTATCGGTTCGGATGCGGATCCTTCATTACTTTTTGACACCATGTTCTTGCTCCTTGCAATTGGTGTACCTTCTTAAAAAATAACAAGATAAGTTCTGTTGAGCCCTTACCTGCTTATCTATAAGAAGCCTTCATTTATTACTTTAGTTCTATTCTTGCCTAGCAAAAATTCATTGATTTTTACAGATTATACTTTTTATTGATTGAACGTTCAATCAATAAAAAGTATGATAAAAAAATGTTATGATGCTCTACATTGAGAAATGTTGAATAAAAAGCACCTTGGCAGGGCTTTAAATGGATAAGCATGACAAAGCGTAGAGTAAAACCGGAACATGTGCGACGTGAAGAAATCATTAACGCCGCATTTTATGTGATTTCTGAAGTGGGGTTGTCCAATACCACCATTGCACAGATTGCAAAAAAGGCCGAGCTATCAACCGGTATTGTGAGTCACTATTTTGGTGACAAACAGGGATTAATTAATACCTGTATGCAGGAAATGCTCAACGTTTTGCGTCAGAAAACTGACCAATATAAAACCGAAGCAGATCCACATCCAGAAAGCCAGATCAAGGCAATTATTGATTCCAACTTTGATATCAGTCAGGTCAACAAACAAGCCATGCGGGTCTGGTTAGATTTCTGGTCTGCCAGTATGCACCTTCCCGAACTTGGACGTTTACAACGAATTAATGATCAACGCCTGTATTCCAACCTGAAACATTATTTCCTCATGTTGGTCGATGATAAACAGCAGGCAAGCATTGCCGCCCGCGGATTGGCGGCTTTGATTGACGGATTATGGTTACGTGGCAGTTTAAGCAGTCATGATGAGTTTGACAGCCAGCTGGCCCGTTCCATTGCTTACGATTATGTAAAAACGCAATTGCAATTTGCGAACAAGCCTTTGCAGGAGAAACAGAATGAGTGATGCACAAGTTCATCAATTGTATATCCACGGACGTTATGTCGCAGCGACCAGTGGTAAAACATTTACCAGTATTAACCCTGCCAACGGTGAAGTGATCGCAACACTTCAACAAGCCTCACAACAAGACATTGAAGCGGCTGTTCAAAGCGCACAACAAGGCCAGAAAATCTGGGCTGCCATGACCGCAATGGAGCGTTCTCGTATCCTGCGTCGTGCAGTTGATATCTTACGTGAACGTAATGATGAACTGGCTCAGTTAGAGACCCTCGATACCGGTAAAGCCTATAGCGAAACATCAACTGTCGATATCGTGACCGGTGCCGATGTACTTGAATACTATGCTGGCCTTGCAACCGCCATTCAGGGCGAACAGGTTCCCCTGCGTGAATCAAGCTTCTTCTATACCCGTCGTGAACCCCTCGGTGTCGTGGCTGGGATCGGTGCCTGGAACTATCCAATTCAAATCGCCATGTGGAAATCTGCCCCTGCCCTGGCTGCAGGAAATGCCATGATTTTCAAACCAAGCGAAACCACACCGCTGACTGCATTCAAACTTGCTGAAATCTATACTGAAGCGGGCGTACCGGACGGCGTGTTTAACGTGGTGCAAGGTGCGGGTCGTGACATTGGTCAATGGCTGACTGAACATCCGGTGATTGAAAAAATCTCGTTCACGGGCGGCGTCGAAACCGGCAAGAAAGTCATGGCAAGTGCTGCGGGTTCAACTTTAAAAGAAGTGACCATGGAGCTTGGCGGTAAATCTCCGCTGGTTATTTGTGATGATGCCAATCTTGACCGCGCTGCAGATATTGCAGTGATGGCCAACTTCTTCAGTTCGGGTCAGGTCTGTACCAACGGTACCCGCGTATTTGTACCAAAAGCCATGCTGGCTGATTTTGAAGCAGCGATTGTGGAGCGTGTAAAACGTATCCGTATCGGTGATCCAATGGCAGAGCAAACCAATTTTGGTCCACTCACCAGCTTCCCGCATATGGAAAAAGTATTGTCATTCATCGAGTCTGGCAAACAGCAAGGTGCGAAAGTTCTGATCGGTGGTGGCCGTGCTACTGAAGGCGATCTAGCCAAAGGCGCCTATGTATTACCAACCGTTTTCAGTGATTGCCGAGATGATATGGCAATTGTGCAGGAAGAAATCTTTGGTCCGGTGATGAGCCTTCTTAGCTATGAAACTGAGGACGAAGTGATTCGCCGTGCCAATGCCACAGATTTCGGTCTGGCAGCAGGTGTGGTGACTCAGGACATTACCAAGGCACATCGCATTATTCACCAGCTTGAAGCCGGCATCTGCTGGATCAATACCTGGGGTGAATCCCCTGCGGAAATGCCGGTCGGTGGCTATAAGCAATCAGGCGTGGGCCGTGAAAATGGCTTAACCACATTGGGTCATTACACCCGTATCAAATCGATTCAAGTTGAGTTAGGTGAGTATCAAAGCATTTTCTAATGCGCTCACCCTTCCCCCTCAAGCTTAATCCTATGTGCCCTGCCATCAGCTGATGGCACTGGCACTCTCCAGAATACAAAAGGGATAACGATGAATACTCAAGCATATGACTACATTATCATTGGCGCAGGATCTGCCGGAAATGTGCTCGCAACACGTCTGACCGAAGACAAAGATGTGTCTGTTTTACTGTTGGAAGCCGGTGGTCCAGACTACCGTTTAGATTTCCGTACTCAAATGCCAGCTGCGTTGGCCTTCCCATTACAAGGCCGTCGCTATAACTGGGCTTATGAAACCGATCCTGAACCACACATGAACAATCGCCGTATGGAATGTGGTCGTGGTAAAGGTTTAGGCGGTTCTTCCCTGATTAACGGGATGTGCTACATCCGTGGTAATGCCATGGATCTGGACCAGTGGGCAAGCATGAAAGGTCTGGAAGACTGGACCTATGCAGACTGCTTACCGTATTACAGAAAAGCTGAAACTCGCGATATTGGTGCCAATGATTATCACGGCGGTGATGGTCCCGTTTCAGTAGCAACGCCTAAAAATGGCAACAACGTACTGTTCCATGCCATGGTTGAAGCAGGCGTACAGGCGGGTTACCCACGTACCGATGACTTAAATGGCTATCAACAGGAAGGTTTCGGCCCAATGGACCGTACCGTGACCCCAAATGGCCGTCGTTCAAGTACTGCACGTGGTTATCTGGATATGGCCAAGGGTCGTCCAAACCTGACCATCGTCACGCATGCCACCACCAACCGCATCCTGTTTAATCAAAAGCAGGCAGTAGGCGTGGAATATATTATTGGTGCAGATCAAGCCAATATGAAACAGGCTCAGGCCAAACGTGAAGTGTTGCTTTGCGCAGGTGCGATTGCTTCACCACAAATCCTGCAACGTTCAGGCGTAGGTGAAAGCACTTTCCTGAAATCGATGGACATTGATGTGGTCCATGATCTACCGGGCGTCGGTGAAAACCTGCAAGACCATCTGGAAATGTATTTGCAATATCAATGTAAGCAACCGGTTTCACTTTACCCTGCCCTACAATGGTATAACCAGCCTATGATTGGTGCCGAGTGGCTATTCAACGGTACCGGCGTTGGCGCGAGCAACCAGTTTGAAGCGGGTGGTTTTATCCGTAGTTCAGAAGAGTTTGACTGGCCGAATATCCAGTACCACTTCTTGCCTGTGGCGATTAACTACAACGGTAGTAATGCGGTGAAAGAACACGGCTTCCAGGCGCATGTTGGTTCAATGCGTTCACCTTCGCGTGGTCGGGTCAAATTGAAATCAAAAGATCCGTTTGAGCATCCAAGTATCCTGTTCAACTATATGTCAACCGAACAGGACTGGCGCGAGTTCCGTGATGCAATCCGTATCACCCGTGAAATCATGGCTCAGCCTGCGCTTGATCCATATCGCGGTGAAGAAATCAGCCCAGGTAAACATATCCAGACCGATGCCGAGCTGGATGAGTTCGTGCGTACCCATGCCGAAACCGCATTCCATCCATCATGTAGCTGTAAAATGGGTGAAGATGAGATGGCAGTGGTCGATGGTCAAGGTCGCGTTCACGGCGTACAAGGCTTGCGTGTGGTCGATGCCTCCATCATGCCATTGATCATTACCGGTAACCTGAATGCCACCACCATCATGATCGCAGAAAAAATTGCCGATCAGATCCGTGGCAAAAAACTGCCGCGTTCAGAGGCGGGTTATTACAAAGCGGGTACAACCCCGGCACGCCAAGCGCCATTACGTCCAATACAATAAAAAGGAAATTCCTCTAGGGAATACCCGGGGCTTCGGCTTCGGGTTTCACTTCATTCAGGGAGAAATGATGAAAAAAACGTTGTTTGTAATTGCACCCTTGGCTTTTTATTTTCAAAGCACCCACGCCACTGAACCCACCTCACCTTACTCTGCCAATCTCACCGCTGCCAGCCAATACGTCTCACGCGGTTTCCAGCAAACCTGGGGCAAAGCGGCCTTGCAAGGGGGGCTGGACTACAACCATGACAGCGGTTTTTATGCAGGTACCTGGGCATCGACCGTAAGCGATCATTTTATTCGAGATGCATCAGTTGAGTGGGATGTGTACACGGGGTATAGCCGTACCATCGGGGATTTTACCATCGGCACTAAAGTCGCCTATTACTATTATCCAGGCGCAAAAACCACGGCTGAAACAGGCAACACCCGTTTTGACTATGGGGAAATCATTCCTGAAATCAGTTACGGGCCGCTCAGCGTAAAATATGCGATTACCTATACACAAGATTATTTTGGCAATAATTCAGATACCTTAGGCATCGGCAATAATAAGCACTCACGTGGCTCAGGTTATCTGGATGTAAACTGGTATCAGCCCATTACTCAAGGCTGGTCAGTGAATGCCCATTACGGCAATCAGCGCATCAAAAACTTTTCGGCAGCCAACTTTCAGGATGCCAGTTTTGCAGTGAACAAAGAATTGCCCTATAACCTTTCCGGCAGCCTGATCTATAGCAAAGCCTGGGATAAAGACGGTTTTTATCAGCAATATAGCAATGGCAATCCCAATGCTAAAGTCTCCAATCCGATTGATTCCACCGTGACATTCTCACTGACCAAAACCTTTTAATCAGGTCAGTATCAATCAAAGCTCAATAAAAAAAGCCGCTATATTGACAGCGGCTTTTCTCATTTTCCCTGTTAAGACTTGATCAGTTCAATGCCTGAACCCGCCCGTTTTGGATCAATCAGAATTTTGGCATGTTGTTCTGGATCACGTAAGGCTTCAAAGGCATGGCTCACCCCTTCCAGCCCTACGACACCGGTGATCAACGGTGAACAATCGACTTTACCTTCCGCAATCATATGCAGGGTGTCACGGAATTCCAGCGGGGTATAGCCCAATACATACTGGATTTCCAGTTCCTTATTGATCGCCAACGCAGGTTCAATCTTGTCGCTTTGCATGCACACCCCCACCCCGACAATCCGTGAGAACAGCGGTGCGCCCTCCAGAATCTGCTGCATGATCCCAGCCACACCCACGCATTCAAATATCACCGGACGTTTCGGTAATACGCCGAGTTTATCGCCGACGCGCATGGCATTCACCCAAGGTAGTGAATACGTCTGAACCTTGTCAAAAATCCCCATGCCCATATTAATCGCTTCGGAGACATTGCCCAATAAGCCAAGTTCTTTCCAGTTACTAAATGGCGATTGCTGTTGAGGATCAATCAAGATATCCGCGCCACACTGCTCAGCCAGACGACGGCGGTTCGGCGAGAAGTCACTGGCAACCACGGTTTTAACGCCTGCCGCCTTGAGCATAAGAATTACCCCCAGACCCACAGGACCACAACCGATCACAATGGCAGGCTCATTTTTCTTGATCCGGCTGCGACGTACCGCATGTAAGGCAACAGCCATCGGCTCGGTCAAGGCAGCACGATCCGCGTCCAGACCATTTGGCACGGCAAACATCAAGCTGGATTGCACCAGTACCTGCTCGGCATATCCCCCGGAAGCACTCGGTGACAGCCCAGTCGGCATATAACCTTGCGGATCGACATTTAATAAAGGCATGGCACACACCAGCGTATCAGCTTTCAATTTACGTCGTGTTTTTGGGCCGTAATCCAAGACCTTGCCGCAGAACTCATGACCAAACACCAGTTTATCCGAGGACTTTGCTACCCCATTAAAACCGACGCGCGCAGCCAGATCATGCATGTGATCACAGTGATGCTGCATGTGCAAATCCGAACCACAGATACCACACCGGACCACTTCAAGTAAGACTTGTCCCTTTGCAGGAACCAATTGAAGACTGTCTTCCAGTTTTAACTCAGCGTTATGACAAATCAGAGATTTCATCGGATGCTTTCCTTTTTTGTTTTATTCACCTTGTTTACCTTGAGCACTTTGACCTGTTGCAATGCCAAGCAAACAACACACATCAATCCTGACAAGGATAATTGTCAAAAACCATGACCAAAATATCAATATCTCGCAGCAACAAAGTCAGCCCCTCGTGATCGCCAACGCATTAAAAAAATTTTAAAAATTATTCTCTTTTAACTTCAAATAGATGAATCGATATTTTTAAACAATGTGTCTGTTTTGATTAAAACGATCAAATTTAAGCCTTGCATTTAATAGTGTCATTATGCCAATATATATTTACTGGCTTTAAGCCACCATAAAAGAGAAGCTAAAAATGACGATTCAACTTATGACAGCTCAAGCCAATGTTCCCATCGAGTTTTTGCAGTTTTCAGGTGGTGAACGTCATATTCAACTACAACATGAGTTATTAAACCAATTACAGGCCAATACCCAGATCAAAGCCTCTCTACAGAACAGCGCAGATGTGATGGATTATCTATTACTAGAAAATGTGTTACTTGAACAAGGCACTCGCGTTTCGGTGGAAATCCCTTATTTTCCCTATGCACGTCAAGACCGTATCTGTGCACAAGGTCAGGCCTTTTCACTAGATTTAATGACCAGATTATTGAATAGCAACAGCGAAAAATTTGCAGGGCAACGTCAGAAAATTGTGGTGTGGGATTGTCATAGCCCCGTAGCCCTTGAACTATTACGCAAAAATACCTGCTTTCAAGAAGTGATCAACGTCGAGCCCATCGAGATCATCCAGCAAAGCCCTGCCTTGATGCAGATTTTAAGCGCTGGCAATAGCGTGTTGGTTTGTCCCGATGCTGGTGCAATACAACGTACCCAAGCCATTGCAAACGATATCAATCCGCAACGCCAACATGCCATTGAAGTGATTCACTGTGAAAAAAAACGCGATCCAAGTACGGGAAAAATTAGCACAACTGCGGTGGATAGCCCTGATTTGACAGGAAAAACAGCCGTGATCACCGATGATATTTGTGACGGTGGTGCCACTTTTATCGGGATTGCCAAGCAACTCCGCAGCCTAAATTGTCAAAACATTATTTTGTATGTCACGCATGGCATTTTTAGCAAAGGTCTGGCGGTCTTTGATGGCTTGGTCGATCAGATTTTTACCAGCAATAGCCTGCCACAAGCAGAAGCAAGCAAACTCAACATCATCAATTTTCAAAATTAAGATTTAAAGCACGAGGCCGATAACAATGAGTATTAAAATTAACCCGCTCAATGCAATTGATTTCTACAAAGCAGACCACCGTCGTCAGTATCCAGTGGGAACTGAATACGTTTATGCCAACTTTACTCCGCGTTCATCACGTCTAGCAAAAATGCTGCCTGATTTTGATGACAAGATTGTATTTTTTGGTCTACAAGGCTTTATCAAGCACTTTCTGATTGAAACTTGGAATGAGGGCTTCTTCAATCAACCTAAAGCCAAAGTCGTCGCAGCCTATAAACGCCGTATGGACAACGCCTTAGGTGAAGGTGCGGTGCCGGTCGAGCACATCGAAGCCTTGCACGACCTCGGCTATTTACCATTAAAAATTAAAGCCTTGCCAGAAGGTAGCCGAGTCAATATCAAAGTGCCTGTATTGACCATTATCAATACGGATCCGAATTTCTTTTGGTTAACCAACTATATTGAAACTGTGCTCAGTGCCGAGCTATGGAAAAGCTGTACCACCGCCAGCATTGCCTATGAATACAAACGCTTGTTAACCCAATATGCAGAAAAAACAGGTGCGCCTTTAGATTTTGTTGCGGTTCAAGGCCATGATTTTAGTAGCCGCGGGATGAGTGGGATCTATGATGCAGCCCAGTCAGGCGTGGGTCACTTGACCAGTTTTATCGGGACAGATTCGGTCGCTTCGATTGACTATGCCGAAGAGTACTACAATGCCACAGGTATCGTAGGCGTTTCAGTACCTGCCACAGAACACAGTGTGATGTGTATGGGTAGTGAAGAAAGTGAAATCGAGACCTTTAGACGTCTGATCTGTGAACTCTATCCTGCCGGTGTGGTCAGTATCGTGTCTGATACCTGGGATTTCTGGCGTGTTATCACTGAATTTAGCGTGGCATTAAAAGCAGAGATTTTAAAACGCCAACCGAATGCGCTCGGACTTGCCAAAGTGGTGTTTCGTCCAGACTCAGGTGATCCTGTGAAAATTATCTGCGGTGATCCTGAGGCAGAGCGAGATAGTCCTGCTTATAAAGGTGCAGTGCAATGTCTATGGGAAATTTTTGGCGGTACCGAAACAGCGCAAGGCTATAAAGTCCTTAACGAACGTGTTGGCTTAATCTATGGTGACTCAATTACCCTGGAGCGTGCCCAAAATATCCTAAAAGGTTTGCAAGCCAAAGGTTTTGCTTCAAATAATCTGGTGTTTGGGATCGGTAGCTACACCTATAACTATTTGACTCGCGATAGCTTTGGTTTTGCCGTCAAAGCCACTTGGGGTCAGGTTAACGGTGTCGGTCGTGAACTGTTCAAAGACCCAGTGACCGACTCTGGTGTTAAAAAATCAGCCAAGGGCTTATTACGGGTTGAACAAACTGAGAATGGTTTTGAGCTCTTTGATCAGCAAAACTTTGAACAGGAGAACATGGGTGCGCTGCAAACAGTATTTGAAAATGGCCAATTGTTAAGAGAATGCTCGCTTGATCAGATTCGGGAAAGATTGGTCTAAGCAAAACTCTCTATGATTAAAACACATCCAGTGATTAGATACTCGGAAAAGTCATCCGCAACCTGCATGGTATTAAAAGAATATCTGCACGACTCTCTTTATTAGAATTAAATAGATGCAAGTGGTGAACAGGTTTTGCGGATGACAATGGTTTTGCCTACTTTTGCCAAAACAAAAGTAGGTCGAGCCTGAACAAACTAAAGCGATTAAAGCTTTAGTGAAGTGCAAGACGTAGTGGCTTATCCTAAAATATGATGAGAACCCAATAAGACTCCGCTATGATATTACTTTATTCCGATTTCTTAATATTTCTATGAGTAAGGAAACTATCCATACCTCCGAACAAGAATACCTTGCCCACTATCAAAAAACCGACTATGACACCCCGCTGTTTACAGTCGATATGGCAATTTTTTCTGTGGCAAAAGGTCAGTTACAGGTATTAATGATCCAGCGCTCCAACTTCCCTGAAAAAGGCAAATGGGCCCTTCCCGGTGGTTTTGTTGATTTAAAAACCGATCCGGATTTAATGGCAACAGCACATCGTAAACTACTGGAAAAAACAGGCATTCAATCACCCTATCTGGAACAGGTTGAAACCATTGGCAATCAACATCGTGATCCACGCGGCTGGTCCATCACTGCTTTATATTTCGCTCTGATTGATTTTGAAAAATTTGCTATTCAAGCCAACAGTACTGCAGAACACAGTCAATGGCTTTCAATCGATCAGGCATTACAGCTGGATTTGGCCTTTGATCACAAACAGTTACTGCAGCTGGCATTTGAGCGTCTTTGCAATAAAACCCGATATACCACGCTGCCGGTCAGCTTGATGCCAGAAGTATTTACCTTGACCGAATTACAGAATATTTATGAAATTATTCTAGGGCATACTTTAGAAAAAAAATCCTTTAGACGGCGCATGCAAGAAGCAGGTGCAGTTGAAGAAACAGGACAGCAAAAAATTGTCGGTAAGCGCCCTGCTCAACTGTTCCGCTATGCACTCGAGCATTATCATTTTACGTTTCCACGGATGCTGGAAACACCACGCAACCCAACTGAACATGAAAAGAGCTAAGGCAGAACCTTAGCTCTAAACGTTTATTTCCAGGTCTGACGAATCATATCCACCGCTTTTTCAGCAATCATTACGGTCGGTGCATTGGTATTGCCATTGACCACGGTTGGCATGATCGAGGCATCGATTACACGTAGCCCTTCAACGCCATACACTTTAAGTTCAGGATCAACCACCGCCATCTCATCCACACCCATTTTACAACTACCAACCGGATGATAAACCGTATCGACACGCTGACGTAAAACCTCACGGATTTCATCATCGGTTTTTACATTGGCAGTAAACATATCTTCTTTGATTTTGTCTTGTAAAGCAGGTGCCTGCATCAACTTTTGCGTGACTTTATAACCATCGACCAAATCCTGAAGATCCTGTTCATCCTCAAGGAATTTAAAGTCGATCAGCAATGGATCATCTACATGCTTACCGCTGAGTTTGACCGAACCGCGCGCCCGTGGATTTAACAAACAGACGTGACATGAAATTCCGTGCCCCATATGCATGGTTCGGGCATGGTTATCCACTACGGCGATCACAAAGTGTAATTGCAGGTTCGGTTTGTCTAACTCAGGACGGCTTTTTAAGAAACCACCACATTCTGCATAGTTGGTGGTGAGCAGACCGCGACGTTCTTTACGATAACGTCCCACCTGCTTGAATAGATCCAGACTGCCCCCCATCGAAACCCCAAAGGTACCATCCATCAGCTTGGTTTTATAGGCAAAGATAAAATCCGGATGGTCATGTAGGTTTTCACCCACTCCTGCAAGCTCTTTCACCACTGGAATGCCGTGCTTTTCCAGCTCCTGACGTGGGCCAATACCAGAAAGCATCAGGATATGCGGTGACTGGAAAGCCCCCGCTGATAATAAGACTTCTTTATCGGCCTTAATCGTGGTGGTCTGGCCTTTATGCTTATACTCAACGCCTACCGCACGGCCATTTTCAATCACAATGCGTGAAACTTTGGCTTGGGTGACTACATGCAGATTCGGACGTTTTCCAATATAAGGGAATAAGTAGCCACGTGCCGCACTCCAGCGCTCGCCTTTCTTTTGAGTCACCTGATAGACACCCAAACCCTCTTGTTCAGCACCATTAAAATCATCATTCAGTGGATAACCGACCTGTTTTGCTGCTTCGATGAAGGTTTGCTGATAAGGATTATCTGAATGCAAGTCACTGACATTTAAAGGCCCATGCTGGCCATGATAGTCATTATGGATACGTTCGTTATGTTCTGATTTTCTAAAATACGGCAGCACGTCTTCATACGACCAGCCCGTATTACCCAAGGCTGCCCAGTGATCATAGTCACTACGATGTCCACGGATATAAACCATGGCATTGACCGCCGAACATCCACCTAAACATTTACCGCGCGGCTGATAGCCTCGACGACCATTGAGGCCTTTTTGCGGAATGGTTTCAAATGCCCAGTTATTAATTTTCGTGGGAATGCTGATGACTGCAGCGGCAGGTGTATTCACCAGCCAGCTATTACCCTCTCCACCCGCTTCTAGTAAACATACCGAAATATTAGGGTTCTCGGTTAATCGTCCAGCCAGCACCGAACCTGCCGAACCACCACCTATAATTACAAAATCAAAAGCTGTTTGTGTCATCTCAATACTCTGTTTTTTCTTTTTAAAAAGCGGCAATAGTATGCCGAACATGGCATTTCAATACTGTTGTATTTATCTAACCATTTTACTTCATCAAAATTAACTTAACTGGAACGCAATCAAACTACAAGCGCCAAATCTTTCAGTCGATATGCAATAAATCGCAAGTATGCAGAATCAGGAAACAGAGTCTTTCTCCAGTTTTTTCTGTTTTAAATATTCAACATGCTGTCGGTCTGTTTTCCAAGAAGGCTCCAATACTTCTTTTTCTATACGATAACGAACTCTTTTTTGCTTCATTGGACTAATCACTTCTTGATTAAAACCTTTTATATAGTTTAACCAGGATTTACCACGGCATACATTTTCAGGCATTACTGTTTTAAATTCACTCCGCGCGGTAAATACAATAACTGAATGGATATGTTCAGGCGCCAAAATATCATTTAAAACCATTTCCAGCACTTTGCTATGTTTATAGTTCTGATGCAAAGGATTTTGAAACTTATAGCTTTTTTTATAAATTTTCTGTGTCCACTGTTTTTGTCGTGCATTACCAAAAATCCAGCCTGTATAATTTTTGGTTTCGATAATAAATATCCCGTATGGGCTTATCAGAATATGATCAATTTGTGTGGTACCTTGTTCCTGATCTGGCAGCGTACAGTTATTTAATAAGATATATTCCTCACCTAGGTTGTTATTCACATCGGCTGAAACCTGCATCTCACCGACTTTACCTTTAAAATGCGGTGATTTTAAATAAGCAATCAGAATAAATAGAATAAACATCAAAATAAAATAGAAAAACATATCCCCAATCCTACTTATAATTTTTAAACGTTTAAGCAAATAATTTTAATAAGATTTATAAATATCATATTTTAGGTTAGGAAAAAATCCAGACGTAAAAAAACCGCTAAATTAGCGGTATTTTATCTCATCTTTAAGATGATGGTCGGAGCAGTAGGATTCGAACCTACGACCCCCTGGTCCCAAACCAGGTGCACTACCAGGCTGTGCTATGT
>PJUK01000099.1_pt1 | contig 69307 bp, 57 predicted proteins | sample 1512211 | NCBI WGS metagenome assembly PJUK01 (sample SAMN08177668, study PRJNA422409) | Feces metagenome, whole genome shotgun sequencing project. | reverse complement strand
TTGGTCCCACTCCTTCCCATCCCGAACAGGACAGTGAAACGACTTTGCGCCGATGATAGTGGACGGACGTCTGTGAAAGTAGGTCATCGTCAGGCTTTTATTGCTCAAAACCCCACAGGTATACCCTGTGGGGTTTTGTTTTTGGGGCGACGCCTTGCCTGCCAGGGCGCATACCCATCAAACAAAACCCCTCGCCGGCATTGCCGGCGAGGGGTTTTTGTTTATGCGGCGGCGGAAGATTCGGTATTGAGGCGTGCCTGGCCGGTGGAAGCGGGCTGGTGAGCGAGCCGGGCTGGGGCAGCTGACGATCTTACTGGGGCAGGTATTGCTGGCGGTCGATGCCGTGGCGCTGCAGCTTGTCGTAGAAGGTCTTGCGGGGAATGCCCAGGGATTCGAGCGTGGTCTTGAGGTCGCCCTGGTGTGCTTCCAGGGTTTCGCGGATGAGCTGGGCTTCGAAGCGCTCCATGCGTTCCGGCAGGCTCAAGGCGGCGGCGGTGGCCGCCGCCGCGTCGGGTACGGGCGTGTTCAGTACGCCCAGGACCACGCGCTCGGCGAAATGCGCCAGCTCGCGGACGTTGCCGGGCCAATCGTGCGTCATGACATGCTGCTTGATGGAGGCCGGCATTTCGGGGATGTCGCGCTGGAAACGGCGCGACGCATGGCCGAGATAGTGGGCGAACAGCAGCGGGATGTCTTCGCGGCGCTCGCGCAGCGGAGGAATGCGGATGGTTACCACGTTGAGCCGGTAGAACAGGTCTTCGCGGAACGTCGCCCGGATGGCGGGGCTGCCCAGGTCTTCCTTGGTGGCCGCGACCACGCGCAGATCCAGGTTGCGCACGTCATTGCTGCCCAGGGGCGTGATCTGGCGCGATTCGAGCACGCGCAGCAGCTTGACCTGCACGGCCAGCGGCATGCTTTCGATCTCGTCCAGGAACAGCGTGCCGCCGCTGGCATGCTCGATGCGTCCGATGCGCTTCTTCTGCGCGCCGGTGAACGCGCCGGCCTCATGGCCGAAGAGTTCGCTTTCGATGACGCTTTCCGGCAGGGCGCCGCAATTGATCGCGACCAGCGGCCGGTCTCGCCGGCGGCTCAGGCGGTGCAGCGCGGTGGCCACGACTTCCTTGCCCGTTCCGGTTTCGCCTTCGACCAGCACGTCCACGTCCGCGTCGGCGATGTGGCGCAGGGTCTGCTTGATGCGCTGCATGGCGGGCGTCGTGCCGATGAAGGGCACTTCGTCCGCTTCGACGGCGAATGCGGCTTCCCGCAGCCGGCGGTTCTCCAGTACCAGGCGGCGCTTTTCCGCGGCGTGGGTGATCGCCGTGATCAGTCGATCGGCCGCATAGGGCTTGGCCAGGAAGTCGTAGGCGCCGTCGTGCATGCATTGCACCGCCGTGGCGATGTCGCCGTGGCCGGTGATGAGGATGACGGGGATGTCGGGGTCGATCTCGCGCACGCGCCGGAAGAGCTGCAGGCCGTCGATGTCGGGCATGCGGATATCGCTCACCACCACGCCGTCGAAGGCGCGCGTCAGCGCCGGCAGCGCGGCGCGGGCGCTGGCGTGGGCATCCACGGAGATGCCGTGCAGCTTGAGCGTCTGGGCGTTGGCGCGCCGCAGTTCGTCGTCGTCGTCGATGAAGACGGCATGCGGCGGGAGCGGCTGGCGCAGGCCATCGTCGGGCGCGGCCTGTGCCGGGGCTGGGGAATCGGAGGCTCGGGTCATGAGGGGCTCGAAGCTGTGTCCTGGCCGGGCGCCTTGCGCAAGGTCAGGACGAAAAGGGCGCCGCCGTCGGGCGCCTGGGAATCGGCGGAGGCGCTCGCGGGCGGCGCCACGTTCAGCTCGCCGCCGAACTCGGCGACGATGTCGCGGCAGATGACGAGGCCCAGCCCCAGCCCTTCCGGCTTGGTCGTATGGAAAGGGGTGAACAGGCGGGCGCGGGCTTGCGCGGACAGGCCCGGGCCGTTGTCGGCGACCTGGATCCGGATCGTGGCGCCCAGGTCCTGCTGGGTGATGACGATCCGTCCGTCGGTCCGGCCTTCCAGGGCCTCCAGCGCATTTTGCAGAAGGTTGACCAGCACCTGTTCCAGCCGGATGCGGTTGGCCTGCACGAGGTCGTTCTGCATTTCGGGCGGCCGTTGCAGCGCGACGCCCTGGCGTCGGGCACGGGGGCCGACCAGCAGCAGTGCGCCTTCCAGGCAGTCTTTCAGGCTGGTGGGCCCCACCGAGGCGCCGGCCTTGCGCGAAAACGCGCGAAGCTCGCCAGTGATGTGGCCGATGCGATCGGTCAGGGCGGCGATGGTGCCGAGGTTTTCCCGCGCCGAGCCGTCGTCATGCCGCCGCAGGAATTCCGCGGCGTTGTCGGCATAGGCGCGTATCGCGGCGACAGGCTGGTTGATCTCGTGCGCGACGCCCGCGGCGACCTGCCCCAGCAGGGCGAGCTTGCTGGCCTGCACCAGTTCCTCCTGCATGGTGTGCAGACGCGCGGCGGTGCGCTGGCGTTCGTCCATTTCGTCGACCAGCTGTTCGTTCACCCTGAGCAGCTGCGACGTGCGTTCGTCGACCAAGGACGTCAGCTGTTCATGGATGGCCGCCTGCTGGTGGGCGCGCTCGCGCTGGCGGTGGCGGCGCAGCAGGACGATGCCGATCAGGGCGGCCAGCGCGCTTTGCGCCAGGAGGGCGCCCAATTGCGCATTGGCCGTGGCCTGGTTGATGGCCGCCTGCACCGGCGACAGCAGGTGCAGCGTCCAGCCGGGGGATTCGACGATGGGCAGCGTCGTGTGCAGGAGGGGCGCGGCAGCCGGGATCTGCGGCAAGGCGGTGTCGGCGCGGACAAGTTGGCCGGTGCTGACCGCCTGCAACGGTGGCTGGACGGGCAGCGGCTGGAAGCGGGCATCGCCGAATTGCAGGCTGGTGCGCAGGGTCTGGGCCAGCCCGGGCGGTAGCGGTGCCAGGACGTCGAAGCGCCAGTCGGCGATGCTGCCCAGCAGCACCACGCCATGTTCGTCGGTGACGAAGATGGGCGCGTTGGACTGGCGCCAGTCCGCTTCCAGTTCGCGGAAGTCCACTTTCAGCACGACCACGCCCAGCATCGCGCCGCCCACGTCGTCGACCCGCCGCGACAGGTACAGGCCGGCCTCGTGGCTGATGGTGCCCAGCGCGAAATGCTCGGCCGACCCATGAGTGACCGCGCCCTGGAAGTAGGGGCGGAACTGGTAGTCGACGCCGACGAAGGTGGCGGGTTCCCGCCAGTTGCTGGCGGCGATCGCCCAGCCCTTCTTGTCCAGCACGTAGATCGCGGAGGCGCCGACCCCGCGGCTGAGCGTGTCGAGTTTTTCGTCCAGGGATTCGATCTGTCCGGGAGCGGGGTTTTGGAGCGCGGCGCGCACGTCGACATCGCGGGTGAGCACGAAAGGCAACGCCCGGAATTTGTCGAGGTTGTTGCGCAACAAGGCCGCGTTGACCTGGGCGGTGCCGCGCGCCTGCGTCGCGGCATTTTTCAGGGCGCCGTCGCGGGCCCAGAGGGTGGCGGCATGCAGCACGCCGAAGACGACGCCCACTCCCAGCAGAATCGCCGCCACGCGCCACGGCCAGGCGTGCTTGCGCCGCCGGGGCACGGACAGGGAGGGCGGCTCCCCGGCCTGGGAGGCGCGGGGCGGAGAAAAGTCGGGGCGGGACATGGCGTGTGCGGGTTTTCGCACATTCTATATCGTTTTTGTGTGGAAATTCGCCATCCAACCAGGGAAAGGGCTGGGGGGATGGGAAGAAATCGTCGCGTTATCAATGGCTTGCGCCGACATCGCTGGGGCGGGCAGGGCTGGCACGGCGCTTGCATAAGAAGGAGCAAGCCGCGCGGCGCCTCCACGCGGTGACATGGGCCCGCGGCGATGCCGCGGAGCCATAAAACAGATAACGCCCCGTCGCCCGCCGCGCCCTGTCGCCCGGAGCAAGGGGCCTTGGTGGGGACAAATCCCAATGATCGACGTGGATCAAGTCGCGCCCGCGCGCAAGCTCAAGTTCTATCAAATCCTTTATGTGCAGGTGATTTTCGCCATCGTGGTCGGGGTGGCCCTGGGCGCGCTGAAGCCGGAACTCGGCCAACAGATGCAGCCGCTGGGCGACGCCTTCATCAAACTGGTGAAAATGATCATCGCCCCGGTGATCTTCCTGACCGTGGCCACCGGCATCGCCGCCATGAGCGACCTGAAGAAGGTCGGCCGCGTGGCGGGCAAGGCCATGCTGTACTTCCTGATCTTCTCCACGCTGGCCTTGATCGTGGGCATGATCGTCAGCCATATCGTGCAGCCCGGCGCGGGCATGCACATCGATCCCAAGACCCTGGATGAGAAGGCGGTCTCGGGCTACGTGGCCAAGGCGCACGACTCGACCATCACCGGCTTCCTGATGAACGTGATTCCCACGACCATCTTCAGCCCGTTCGTGGGCGGCGATATCCTCCAGGTGCTGTTCGTGGCCGTGCTGTTCGGCATCTCGCTCGCCATGGTGGGAGAGCGCGGCAAGCCGATACTGACGTTCATGACGGCGCTGGCCCAGCCGATCTTCAAGCTCGTCGCCATCCTGATGAAGGCCGCGCCCATCGGCGCCTTCGGCGCCATGGCATTCACCATCGGCAAGTACGGCATCAAGTCCGTCGTCAACCTCGCCATGCTGGTGGGCACCTTCTACGCGACCTCGGTATTGTTCGTGGTCGTCGTGCTGGGCCTGGTTGCCCGCTACAACGGCTTCTCCATCCTGAAGCTGGTCCGCTACATCCGCGAGGAACTGCTGCTGGTGCTGGGCACCAGTTCCTCGGAGGCGGCGCTGCCCACCCTGATGCAGAAGATGGAACGGGCGGGGTGCTCGAAGTCGGTGGTGGGGCTGGTGGTGCCCACCGGCTACTCGTTCAACCTGGACGGCACCAACATCTACATGACGATGGCGGCGCTGTTCATCGCGCAGGCTTGCGATATCCCGCTATCGCTGGGCGACCAGATTCTGCTGCTGCTCGTCGCGATGCTGAGCTCCAAGGGCGCGGCGGGCGTGACGGGCGCGGGCTTCATCACCCTGGCCGCCACCCTGTCGGTGGTGCCCTCGGTGCCGGTCGCCGGGATGGCGTTGATCCTGGGCGTGGACCGCTTTATGTCGGAATGCCGCGCGTTGACCAACCTGGTCGGCAATGCGACGGCGGCCGTGGTCGTCGCCCGCTGGGAAGGCGAGCTGGACACAGCGCAGTTGCACGCCGCGCTGGAAGGCGAACTTCCTCCGCCGCAACCCGCCGTCGAGGCGCGGCAGCCCGTCCTGGGCCAACCGCTGCAGCAAGGCTGAGCGCCTTTCCTCATTGAAAAACCCCCGCGGGCCTGGACGGTCCTCGGGGGTTTTTCTATCAGGGCGTCTGGATGCCCGCGGCGCGCAGCAAGCCGGCGGTTTCGAACACGGGCAGGCCCATCACGCCCGTGTAGCTGCCGGCGATATGGGAGATGAACACGCCCGCCAACCCCTGGATGCCATAGGCGCCGGCCTTGCCGTAAGGCTCGCCGCTGTCGCAGTAGCGGCCGATTTCGTCGTCGGTCAGTTCGCGCATGCGCACTTCGGTGATGGAAACGGCCTCCAGCAGCTGCTCGCCCGTCCAGACCGCGACGGCGGTGCGGACTTCGTGCGCCGAGCCGGAGAGCGCGCGCAGGATCCGGATGGCGTCGTCCCGGTCCGCGGGCTTGCCCAGGACCTGGCCCGCCAGGATGACCGTGGTGTCGGCGGCCAGCAGGGGCAGGCGCGGCAGGCCGTGCTCGCGCACCCAGTCGCGGCCGCGCAAGGCCTTGTCGCGCGCTGTGCGCTGGACGTAGTCGGCGGCGCTTTCGCCCGGATGCTGGGGTTCGTCCTCGCCCGGCGGGGCGGGCACCAGCAGCACTTCGTGGGCGAGGCCGATCTGCGTGAGCAGTTCGCGCCGGCGGGGGCTGGCCGAAGCGAGATAGAGGCGCGCGGGAGAGGCTTGGAGGTCGGCGGTGTCGGTCATGCGTCGGCGGGAAGGGAAGGGGCCCGGCCTGTGGTACGGTGCGGCCGGCTAGGCGCGATGGTAGGGATGGTTGGTCATGATGGCCCAGGCGCGGTAGAGCTGCTCCGCCAGCACCACGCGCACCATGGGGTGCGGGAGCGTCAGCGAGGACAGACGCAGCTGGCCGCTGCAGGATGCTTTCAGTCCGGCGTCCAGGCCGTCGGGGCCGCCCACGAGAAAGGCGACGTCCTGTCCGCCGGCCCGCCATTGTTCGAGCTTCTGCGACAGGGCCATGGTGGTCAGGTCGCGGCCGCGCTCGTCCAGCGCCAGGCGCAGCGCGCCGGCGGGCAGGGCGGCTTCGATCCGCTTGGCTTCCGCGGCCATCATTTGCGCCGGGGTCTTGCCGGTGGTGCGGGGTTCGGGCTTGATTTCACGCAGTTCCAGCGCGCAATCGGCGGGCAGGCGCTTGGCGTAGTCGTCCCAGGCCGTTTGCACCCAGTCCGGCATGCGCGTGCCCACGGCCACCACGATGAGCTTCACGGCGTGCTCAGTAATCGGTGCTGTCGTAGGCGCTGTCGCTGACGATGGGCGCCGGCCGGGTCGATTCGGGCAGGAGCTTCACGCGCACCGGCTTGCCGCCCCAGATTTCCTCCAGGTTGTAGTACTGGCGGATGGCGGGCTGCATGATGTGCACGACCACGTCGCCGAGGTCGACCACGACCCATTCGCCGGTGTCCTCGCCTTCGATGGTGATGCCGGACAGATCGAGCGCGCGTCCGCGGTCGGCCACGCTGGAGGCCAGGGCGCGGGTCTGGCGGTTGGAGGTGGCGCTTGCAATCACGACGCGATCGAACAGGCTGGTCAGATGCGTGGTGTTGAAAACCTTGATGTCTTGCGCTTTGACGTCTTCGAGGGCGTCGATGACGGCGCGTTGGAGTTTTTGTATATCCATAGCTGTAAATATAACCCGCGCGCGGTCAGCGTAAGGCTGGGTCCGTGGCGCATTCCGGCGCCCGGCGGGTGGGGTTATCGATAAAGATGGTGCGCCGCAATATATGCTGTGACGGCCGGATCGAGCAGGCCCTCGGTGGATTCGCCCTGCGCCAGGCGCTGGCGGATCTGGGAAGCCGAGACGGGCATGGGGGAAAAAGGCAGTTCCTGGAGGTCGCGACCCAGGCTCCGCAGGTGTTCGGCCAGCGCCGGCGGAGCGCTGAGCGCCGTGCCGGGGCGGGTGGCGACGGCCAGGTCGACCTGGCGTGCGATGTCCTGCCAATCGCGCCAGGTGCAGAAATTCGCCAGCTGGTCGGCGCCCAGCAGCCAGACGTAGCGCGCGTCCTGGGGCAGCGCGCGCAGCGTGTCGATGGTGTAGGTGGCGCCGCCGCGATCGATTTCGATCGGGTTGACGGCCAGCCCCGGGTGGCCGTCGATCGCCAGTTCCAGCATGTCGCGCCGTTGTTGCGCGGTGGCATGCAGCGCGGCGCGCTGCCAGGGATTGGCCGCCGGGATGAGCTGCACTTCGGCCAGGCCCAGCGCCTGCAGCGCGCTGCGGGCAAGCGCGATGTGCGCGACGTGGACGGGGTCGAAACTGCCGCCCAGGAGCCCGATGCGTTTCAAGCCCAGTCCCGCGGGGTCAGGTAGGCGGCCAGTTCCGCTTCGGGCGTGCCGGCTTGCGGCTGCCAGTCGTAGCGCCATTGCGCCAGCGGCGGCATGGATAGCAGGATGGATTCGGTGCGCCCGCCGGATTGCAGGCCGAAGAGCGTGCCGCGGTCGAAGACCAGGTTGAACTCGACGTAGCGGCCGCGGCGGTAGGCCTGGAAATCGCGCTCGCGCTCGCCATAGGGCGTGCCGCGGCGGCGCTCCACGATGGGCAGGTAGCTGTCGAGGAAGGCGTCGCCGACCGAACGGGTCAGGGCGAACGAGGCGTCGAAGCCGGGGGCGTTCAGGTCGTCGAAGAAGATGCCGCCGATGCCGCGCGTTTCATTGCGGTGCTTCAGGAAGAAATAGTCGTCGCACCAGCGCTTGTAGCGCGGGTAGTAGTCGGCGCCGTGGCCGGCCAGCGCGTCGCGGCAGACGGTATGGAAATGGCGGGCGTCTTCCTCGAACGGATAGTAGGGGGTCAGGTCGATGCCGCCGCCGAACCAGAAAACGTCGGCTTCGTCGTGGCCGGGCCGGGCGGCCGCGAGGAACATGCGCACGTTCATGTGCGTGGTGGGCACATAGGGGTTGCGCGGATGCAGCACCATGGATACGCCCATGGCCTCCCACGAGCGGCCGGAAAGCTCGGGCCGGTGCGCGCTGGCCGACGGCGGCAGCCGGGTGCCCTGGACGTGGCTGAACAGCACGCCCGCCCGCTCGAACAGTTCGCCGCCTTCCAGCAGGCGCGACAGCCCGCCGCCGCCTTCGGGGCGCACCCATTCATCGGCGCGGAAGGCGGCGCCTTCCGCATCTTCCAGCGCGCCGACGATGCGGGCCTGCAAGCCGGTGAGGTAATCCCTGACTGCGGAGACGGGCAAGGCTTTCATCGTCGGTTCCGGTTAGGCGTTGGACTTGGGCTTCTGCTGCGAGGGCTTGAGCGCGCGCCAGCCGATGTCGCTGCGGTACTGGCGGCCGTCGAAGTGGATGCCGTCGATCGCTTCGTACACGCGGTCGCGGGCCATCTTGACCGAGTCGCCCAGCGCCGTGACGCACAGCACTCGGCCGCCGGTGGTCTTGGTTTCGTCGCCGTCGAGCCGGGTGGCGGCATGGAACACCATGCAGTCCTCGGCGTCGGCCGGCAGGCCGCGGATGACGTCGCCGGTGCGGGGCGTGTTCGGGTAGTTGTGCGCGGCCAGCACGGCGCCCAGCGCGGTGCGGCGGTCCCAGACGATGTCGGCCTGGTCCAGCGTGCCGTCGACGGCGTGTTCCAGGGCGTCCAGCAGGTCGCTCTTCACGCGCATCATGATGGGCTGCGTTTCCGGATCGCCCATGCGGCAGTTGAATTCCAGGGTCTTGATCTCGCGGTCGGGATCGTCGCCGGGGGCGATCATCAGGCCGGCGTAGAGGAAGCCGGTGTAGGGAAGGCCGTCGCGCGCCATGCCCTGCACGGTCGGCAGGATGATTTCGCGCATGATGCGGTGGTGCAGTTCGGGGGTGACGATGGGCGCGGGGGAATAGGCGCCCATGCCGCCGGTGTTGGGGCCCTGGTCGCCGTCCTGCAGGCGCTTGTGGTCCTGGCTGGTGGCCAGCGCCAGCACGTTGCGGCCGTCGCACATGACGATGAAGCTGGCTTCTTCGCCCACCAGGCATTCCTCGATGACGACGCGAGCGCCGGCCTCGCCCATGGAGCCGTCGCCCAGCATGGCGTCGACGGCGGCGTGCGCCTCTTCCAGCGTGGCGGCGACCACGACGCCCTTGCCCGCGGCCAGGCCGTCGGCCTTGATCACGATGGGAGCGCCTTCCTGGTCGATATAGGCATGCGCCTTGGCCGGGTCGGTGAAGGTTTCGTAGCGGGCGGTCGGGATGTTGTGCCGGACCATGAAGGCCTTGGCATAGTCCTTCGAGCTTTCCAGCTGCGCGGCGGCCTTGGTCGGGCCGAAGATCTTCAGGCCGCGGGCGCGGAACACGTCCACGACGCCGGCGGCCAGCGGCGCTTCGGGGCCGACGACGGTCAGGGCCACGCCTTCGCGCTGCACGAAATCGGCCAGTTCCTCGGCGTTGGTGAACGGGATGTTCTCCATCTGCTCGGCTCGTTGCGTGCCGCCATTGCCCGGGGCGACGTACACCTTATGCACGCGCGGGGAGCGGGCCAGCCGCCAGGCGAGGGCATGTTCGCGGCCGCCCGAGCCAATAACCAGGAGTTTCATGTTGGGTGATTCTGAAGGAGGATTTACTGCGCTTCGTCGAAAACGACGGTCGTATAGACTTCCTGCACGTCGTCCAGGCCTTCCAGGGCGTCGAGCAGTTTTTGCATCTTGACGGCGTCTTCGCCGGCCAGTTCGGTTTCGTTCAAGGCTTTCATCACGATGCCGTCGACTTCGGCCTTCAGGCCGGCGGCGTCGAAGGCGCTGCGCACGGCGGCGTAGTCGGCCGGCGAGCAGACGACTTCGATCACGCCTTCCTCGTCGGTCGTGACGTCTTCGGCGCCGGCCTCCAGGGCGGCTTCCATGACCTGGTCTTCCGAAGTGCCGGGCGCGAACACGAATTGGCCGCAATGCTTGAACATGAAGGCCACCGAGCCTTCCTGGCCCAGGTTGCCGCCGTTCTTGGCGAAGGCGTGGCGCACTTCGGCCACGGTGCGGGTGCGGTTGTCGGTCATGCAATCGACGATCACGGCCGCGCCGCCGATGCCGTAGCCTTCGTAGCGGACTTCCTCGTAGGCGTCGCCGTCGGCGCCGCCCGCGCCACGCTGGATGGCGCGCTGGATGTTGTCCTTGGGCATGTTGGCGTCGGTGGCCTTGTCCCAGGCCATGCGCAGACGCGGATTGCTGTCGGGGTCGGGGCCGCCGGCGCGCGCCGCCACGGTGATTTCACGAATGATCTTGGTCCAGAGCTTTCCGCGCTTGGCGTCTTGGCGCCCTTTGCGGTGCTGAATATTGGCCCATTTGCTGTGTCCGGCCATGGCTTCCCAGGATAAATTGTCTGCAAAAGAAGCATTTTACCGTGACGGCGGGCCGCGCGTCCGGGCAAGACCCGCTTGTGTCGATATTGCCACGCGCACAATCCGCGCGGCAGGCTCTACACTTGGGCATCCATCTGATTTCCCGGTTCGGAGAGTTGCACATGCCCACCCCTATCGTCATCGCCAAGAACGCCCGGACGGAGCTGGCGCTGCTGCCCGCGCTGGCCAACCGGCACGGGTGCATCACGGGGGCCACGGGCACGGGCAAGACCGTGACGCTGCAGGTCCTGGCCGAATCCTTTTCCCGCATCGGCACGCCGGTGTTCATGGCCGACGTCAAGGGCGACCTGACCGGCATTTCCCAGGCGGGAGCGGCCAGCCCCAAGCTGCTGGAGCGGCTGAAGACCCTGGGGCTGGACGCGCCGGCCTGGGCGGCCAGCCCCGTCACCCTCTGGGACGTCTTCGGCGAGCAGGGCCTGCCGGTGCGCGCCACCGTGTCCGATATGGGGCCCTTGCTGCTGTCGCGCATCCTCGAACTGAACGACACGCAGGAAGGGGTGCTGACCCTGGTGTTCAAGGTGGCCGACGACGAAGGCCAGCTGCTGCTGGACCTGAAGGATCTGCGCGCCATGCTGCAGAACGTCGCCGACCGGGCCGCGGAACTCAAGACCCGCTACGGCAACGTGTCCGCAGCCAGCATCGGCGCCATCCAGCGCGGCCTGCTGGCCCTGGAGTCCCAGGGCGCGGAGAAGTTCTTCGGCGAACCCATGCTGGACGTGGCCGACCTGATGCGCACGGATGCGCAGGGCCGCGGCATGGTCAACGTCCTGGCGGCCGACAAACTCATGCAGGCGCCGCGCCTGTATGCCATTTTCCTGCTCTGGCTGCTGGCGGACCTTTACGAGAAACTGCCCGAGGTCGGCGACATGGACCAGCCCAAGCTGGTGTTCTTCTTCGACGAAGCCCATCTGCTGTTCAACGACGCCCCGGCCGCGCTGCTCAACAAGATCGAGCAGGTGGTGCGGCTGGTTCGGTCCAAGGGGGTGGGCGTCTATTTCGTGACGCAGAATCCGCTGGACATCCCGGACACGGTGCTGGGGCAGCTGGGCAACCGGGTCCAGCACGCGCTGCGTGCCTTCACGCCGCGCGACCAGAAGGCGGTCAAGACGGCCGCCCAGACCATGCGGCCCAACCCGGGGCTGGACATCGAAGCCGCCATTACCGAACTGGGCGTGGGCGAAGCGCTGGTGTCGTTGCTGGATCCCAAGGGCCGGCCCATGCCGACCGAGCGCGCCTTCATCGTGCCGCCGGCGAGCCGGATCGGCCCCGCCACGGACGCCGAGCGGCAGTCGCTGCGGCAGGGCAGCCCGCTGGCCTCCAAATACGAGACGGCCATCGACCGCGAGTCCGCCTATGAGGTGCTGGCCGGACGCGCGGCGAAGCCGGCGGCTCCCGCCGGAGCCGGACAGAACGAGTCGGGCCAGGCGCCGGCCGGCGACAACGGCGGCGGGCTGATGGGCAGCCTGAACGACGTGTTGTTCGGATCGACAGGCCCGCGCGGCGGCAAGCGCGACGGTATCGTCCAGACCATGGCCAAAAGCACCGTCCGATCGATCGCGCGCGAGCTGACTCGCGGCATATTGGGGTCTTTGCTGGGTTCCAAGGGCCGCCGTTGAGGCGGCAACGGCGCCAGCCGCGGCGGGGCGGCAGCCTGTTGCGAGTTGAAATGGCTAGTTTGTAACGGTAGCTTTTCAGACTTTATCGGTTTGTAAATAATGGGGTTGCGGCCGGGCTGTTTGTGCCTATCATGCCGGGTTACGCATCCCGAAAGAAACAGAGGAAGACGCGGTGACAAAGAAACATAAAATTGCAGTAATCCCTGGGGACGGGATCGGGAAGGAGGTCGTCCCGGAAGGCCTGAAAGTGCTCGATGCCGTCGCGAAGCGCTTCGGCATCGGCTTCCAGTGGGACCATTTCGATTGGAGCTGCGACTACTACGCCAAGCACGGCAAGATGATGCCGGACGACTGGCAGGCGCAAATCGGGCAGCACGAAGCCATTTTCTTCGGCTCGATCGGCTGGCCCGCCACGGTGCCCGACCATGAGGCCCTGTGGGGATCCCTGTTCAAGTTCCGCCGCGAATTCGACCAGTACATCAATCTGCGCCCGGTGCGCCTGATGCCCGGCGTGCCGTCGCCGCTGAAGGACCGCCAGCCCGGCGAGATCGATTTCTTCATCGTGCGCGAGAACACCGAGGGCGAGTACTCCAATAGCGGCGGCCGCCTGTTCGCGGGCACCGAGCGCGAAGTGGTCATCCAGGAAAGCGTCTTCACCCGCATCGGCGCCGACCGCGTCCTCAAGTTCGCCTTCGAGCTGGCGCAGAAGCGCGGCAAGCACCTGACCGCGGCCACCAAGTCCAACGGCATTTCCATTTCGATGCCCTGGTGGGACGAGCGCGTGGCCGACATGGCCGGGAACTATCCCGACGTGCGCTGGGACAAATACCACATCGATATTCTCTGCGCGCACTTCGTGCAGCATCCCGATTGGTTCGACGTGGTGGTGGCTTCCAACTTGTTCGGCGACATCCTGTCCGATCTGGGCCCGGCATGCACCGGGACGATCGGCATCGCGCCGTCGGCCAACCTGAACCCCGAGCGCAAGTTCCCGTCCCTGTTCGAGCCGGTTCACGGTTCGGCGCCGGATATCTATGGCAAAGGCATCGCCAACCCGATCGGCCAGATCTGGAGCGGCGCGCTGATGCTCGACTTCCTGGGTTACCCCGAGGCATCCGCCGCCGTCGTGAAAGCCATCGAGACGGTATTGGCGGAAGGCCCGCGCACCCGGGACATGCAAGGCAATGCCTCGACCGCCGACGTCGGCAACGCGATTGCGTCGCTGATCGCGGGCGGCTAAGGGCATTTCGCCGGTAAGGCCTGTCAGGCTAGTAGATGGAAGATTCAGCTTTTTCCTCCTCCGTCGCCCACGTGGGCGGCGGACGGGCCGATCGTTTTGTGCGCAAGCTATTCCGCTTGTTGCGATCGCGCACGCAGAGGCACAACCAGCACTTGTGGCCGTTCGTCCGGATCTGGCGCGACCGCTCCGGCGCCATTTGCGGCTTCCGGGCATTCGGCCGTTCGGTGCCCATTACGCCGTTGGAGCAGGGCTACGATCCCCGCGACGAAACGGTGCATCTCATCTTGAGCGGCCCGTCCGTCGCCGAGATTCCCTACGACCGGCTCGACATCCGCTCGGCGATGGGCGTGAATGGCGCCATCGCGCTGGCGCGCAAGTTCGACCTGCCGTTCAAGTACTACTGCATCATCGACGAGAATTTCGTCAGGGACCGCATCGACCTGGTGCGGGAAATCGTGTCGCGCGACCTGACGCTGTACGTGGTGCCCCAGGTGCTGCGCTACATCATGCAGGGCATCCCGCAGGAATCGATCCGATGCCGCATCTGCATCATCGAATTGATCTCGGAGCGCGCCTACCAGCGCAGCGCCGCGCCGGCCGTGCTCAAGCGCATGGCGGCGGCCACGCCGGACGTGAAGCTGCTGGACGCCAAGCAGGGGCTGGGATTCAGCTTCGACGCGGCGCTGGGCGTGTTCGACGCCGACACCGTCGCCTATGCGGCGCTGCAGGTGCTGGTGTCCGGGGGCGCGCGCCACGTGTACGTGCACGGGCTGGACCTGACCTTGCAGAACGGCCTGCGCTTCTACGACGAGGGGCCCACCCCCCAGGCCAGCAGGCTGGCGCGCAATTTCTCGCTGTTGATCGAGCCGTCGTTCCGCTTCGCCGCCGCGCAGTGGCGCGCGCGGGGCGTGTCGGTGTTCAATCTGTCGCCCATCAGCGCCTTGTCGGCGGACATCATCGAACGCCTGGACTGGCAGGCGCTGCTGAAGGAATGATGCCGGCCCCGGGCCGGGCGCGTTGCGCGCCCGAGGCCCGGACGGCGCGTCAGTGCGCGCCGGCGGCCGCTTCGGCGGCCCCGCCGCCGCCAGCCTTGGCCGATTTCGGCCGGGCGAACCACACCAGACCCGTCAGCGCCAGGAAGATGATCGCGGATGCGTAGAACACGTCTACCGCCGACATGGTGAAGGCCTGGCCGTTGATCATGGCGTCGACCGTGCTCAAGGCCTGCTGGTGCGACATCCCCACGTTCTGCAGCGTATTCACCGTGTGGTCGAACGCCTGCTGCCCGGGCTTGGCCGCCTCGGTCAGCTGGGCATGGTGCATGGTGGCGCGGTTTTCCCAGAGCGTGGTGGCGATGGACGTGCCGAACGCCCCGGCCGTCAGGCGCAGGAAGTTCGACAGGCCCGAGGCCGCCGGGATGCGCCACGGCTCGATGCTGGCTAGGGTGATCGAGGTGAGCGGCACGAAGAAGGCCGCCATGGCCGCGCCCTGGATGATGGTCGGGATCATCAGGGTGCGCACGTCGGTCTGGGTGTTGAATCCCGACCGCATGAAGCACACCAGGGCGAAGATCATGAAGGCCACCGTCACGATCTGCCGCGGGTCGCGCGTGGCCAGCATCTTGCCGACGATGGGCGTGAGCAGGATGGCCAGCAGGCCGACCGGCGCGGTCACCAGGCCCGCGTAGGTGGCCGTGTAGCCCATATTGCTTTGCAGCCATAGCGGCAGCAGCACCACGTTGCCGAAGAAGACGCCATAGGCCACCGCCAGCGTCAGCGCGCCGACCGTGAAGTTGCGGATCTTGAACAGCCGCAGGTCCACCACGGGGTGGGCGTCGGTGAGCTCCCAGATCAGGAAGAAGACGAAGGCCACGAAGGCGGTCGCGGCCAGGGCGATGATGGTGGGGCTGGCGAACCAGTCCAGCTCCTTGCCCTTGTCCAGCATGATCTGCAGCGCGCCGACCCACACCACCAGCAGCGCCAGGCCGACCTTGTCGATCGGCAGCTTGCGCGTCACCGACTCCCGGTCGCCGTAGATGCGCCAGCTGATCCAGGCGGCCAGCAGGCCCACCGGGACGTTGATGTAGAAAATCCAGGGCCAGGTGTAGTTGTCCGAGATCCAGCCGCCCAGCAGCGGCCCGGCGACGGGGGCGACCAGCGTGGTCATGGACCAGACCGCCAGCGCCATGCCCGCCTTGGACTTGGGGAAGCTGGCCAGCATTAGCGCCTGGGACAGGGGAATCATCGGGCCCGCGACCGCGCCTTGCAGCACGCGGAACGCGATCAGGGCTTCCAGCGACGGCGAGAAGCCGCACAGCCACGAGGCCAGCACGAACAGCAGCGTCGAAATCAGGAACAGGCGCACCTGGCCGAAGCGCTGCGTCAGCCAGCCCGTGAGCGGCACCGTGATCGCGTTGGCGACGGCGAAGGACGTGATGACCCAGGTGCCCTGGCTGGTGCTCACGCCCAGGTCGCCCGAGATGGTGGGAATGGACACGTTCGCGATCGAGGTGTCCAGCACGTTCATGAACACCGCCGTGGACAGCGCGATGGACCCGATGATCCGGGTCGCGCCTTCCAGCGGCGGATGGGCGCCCGGCGGGCGGGCGGCCTGGGGAGAGGGGCCCGCGTCCGCGGGCTGGGCGGCCGTGCTCATGATGCGAGATTGGCCTCGATGATCTTGCCGATCATGGCGTCGACTTCATCGTGGGCGGGCTCGAAGGCGCGCGTGGACCAGACCGGCTCCTTGCGCTCGGCCTGCGTCAGCGGCTCGCCGTCCTGCTTGCCCACGTCGACTTCCACGTCCATGGACAGGCCGACTCGCAAGGGGTGCTTTTTCAGGTCCTCGGGATCCAGCGCGATGCGGACCGGCACGCGTTGCACCACCTTGATCCAGTTGCCGGTGGCGTTCTGCGCGGGCAGCAGGGCGAAGGCGCTGCCGGTGCCGGCGTCCAGCCCGGCGATCGTGCCGTGATAGGTCACCGAGCTGCCGTAGAGGTCGGCCACCAGCTTGGCCGGCTGGCCGATGCGCATCTTGCGCAGCTGGCCTTCCTTGAAATTGGCTTCCACCCAGACCTGGTCCAGCGGCACGACCGTCATCAGGGCCGAGCCGGGGGCTACGCGCTGGCCTACCTGCACGCTGCGGCGGGCGATCACGCCGGCGACGGGAGCGGGCAGCACCGTGCGCGACTGCGCCAGCCAGGCATTGCGCAGGCCGGCGGCCGCCTGCCGCACGTCGGGGTGATCGGCCACCGTGGTGCCCTGGGTCAGCGCCTGGTTGGTCGCCAGCTTGGCGCGCGAGGCCGCCAGCGCGGCGCGGGCCTGGGCCAGGCCGGATTGGGCGGCCTTGAGCGCGGCCTCGGCGTGCAGGATTTCCTCGCCGCTGACGCCGCCCGACTTGGCCAGCTGCTGGCGGCGGTTGACGTCGCTCTGCGCGCGGGTCAGTTCGGCCTGGGCGCGCAGGATGTCGGCGTTGCGCAGGTCGACGTCCGCGGCCAGGGCATCGTTCTGGACATAGATGGTGCGCACCTGGCGGACCGTCTGCGCCAGCTTGGCCTGGGCCTGCTGCAGGGCCACGTCGGTGTCGGCGGGATCCAGGCGCACCAGCGGCTGGCCGGCGGCGACGGTTTCCGTATCGTCGGCCTCGATGGCGACGACCGTGCCCGGCACCTGGGGCGTGATCTGCACGAGATTGCCGTGCACGTAGGCGTCGTCGGTGCTTTCGAAGTGGGCGCCGAACAGGACCCACCAGATGCCGTAAGCGATCGCGATGAGGATGAAGGCGCCGGTGGCCAGCAGCAGGAGGCGTTTGCGGGCGGGGTTGGCGGCGGGGGTAGCAGCGTTCATGACGTCTGAATCCGGGGATCATTCAATGGATGGGGTTCGCGGCGGGCTCGGAGCCGGTGGCGGGGACGTAGCCGCCGCCCAGCGCGTTCGCCAGGCTGGCGTCGAGTTGGTAGGCGCGGATGCGCAGGTCGGTATCCAGGCGGGCCTGGGTGAGCACGCCCGTCTGCGCGATCAGCACGGAGATGTAGTTGCCCATGCCGGCCTTGTAGCGCTTGACGGCCAGGTCGTAGGCCGCGTCGATCGCTTCGCGGGCCTGGCGTTGCTCGGCCTTTTCCCGGTCCAGCAGGCGCAGGCCGTCGAGGGCGTCGGCCACCTGGCGCACCGCGTCCAGCACGGTCTGGTTGTAGTCCGAGACCGCGAGGTCCGCGTCGGCGCGGCGGCCCGCCAGGTTGGCGTTCAGTTCGCCGCCATGGAAGATCGGCAGCGTGATGGCCGGACCGAAGCCCGCCATGCGGGCGTCGGCGCCCAGCAGGTTGCCGGTGCCCATCGCCTGGAAGCCGGCGAAGGCCACCAGATTCACGTTGGGGTAGAACTCGGCCTTGGCGCTGTCGATGGCATGGCGGGCGGCTTCGGCGCGCCATTTGGCGGCGGCCACGTCGGGGCGGTGGCCCAGCAGGTCCAGCGGCACGCTGGCAGGCAAGCCGCCGGCGGGCGCGGTCAGGGCCACCGGCGCCAGCGACTGGCCGCGCTGCGGCCCGGCGCCGGCCAGCGCCGCGACCTGGTTGCGCAATTGCGCGATCGTGGTTTCGGCCTGGGTCAGTTCCACCTTGCCGGCGGCCAGCGACGATTCCGCCTGCTTGACCTCCACCTGCGTATCCAGCCCGGCCTGATAGCGGCCCTGGGTCAGCGACAGCACTTCGGCGCGCTGGTCCAGCACGCGCTTGAGCACCTCGCGCTGGGCAAAGGCATTCTGCAGGTTCAGATAGGCGCGCACCGTGGCGCTGGCCAACAGGTTGCGCGCCGCCTGCGCGTCGGCCGCCGCGGCCTGCTGCTCCGATACCGCCGACTTCAGGCGCGAACGGTTCTTGCCCCAGAAATCCAGCTCGTAGCTGAAATCCAGGGCCAGCCGGTTGTCGCTGACGACGGAACCGCCCAGCGGGGCGGGGTAGATGTAGTCCTTGGAGAGGTGCTCGCGGGTCAATGAATAGTTGGCGTCCACGCGCGGCAGCAGCGGGGCCCGGGCGGAACTGACCGCGGCGTTGGCCCTGGCCAGGCGGGCCTGGGCCGCGCTCATCGACGGATTGTTCGCCAGCGCTTCATCCAGCAGCGTGTCGAGCTGCGGATCGCCATAGCGTTGCCACCATTGCGTGGTGGGCCAGGCGGCGTCCTGGCCGGTCAGCCCCAGCTTGGCCGCGTCCAGCGCCGCCACGGGGTCGGGCCCGGGTTCCATCAGGGCGCAACCGCTCAGGGCCAGCACCAATACGGTAGAAAGAAGGCGTTTCATCCTGACTGTTTGCTGAAAGTAATTGATTAATCTGTATTTGCCTAGGCAATTATTATGCCAAATAAAACCCCATTCAATGGGGTCGGGGCGGTGGCGTAGCGAGCGTCAGGCGGAGCCGTTGGCGAGCATGCGGCGCAGCAAGTGCATGAGTTGGGAGACTTCGTCGGTCGAGAACCCGCGCAGATGGTGATTGAGCGAGCGGGCGATGTTCGCCGGGATTTCGCGGGCCTTGGCCTCGCCCAGTTCGGTGAGCTCGATCTTGACCACGCGGCGGTCTTCCTGGCTGCGGCTGCGGCGCAGCAGGCCCTTGGCCTCCAGCCGGTCCAGCGCGCGGGTCATGGCGCCCGTGTCCATGCCGTTGAGCCGCGCCAGTTCGGCCGGCGTATCGGCGCGGCCCAGGAAGACCATGGCGATGGGGCGCCATTGCATGGCGGTGAGGTCCAGCGGCGCCATTTCCTGGTCCAGCATCCGGTTCAGGGAGTTGTAGACCTGCTTGATCAGGAAACCGGCGTTGTCCTCCATCATGCAGCGGGCATCGTTGCGGTAATGGACGGGCGTATCGGGCGTAGAGGGGGGAGGCGCGGCATTCATGCGCCGAATTTTACTGCCTAGTCAGTTATTGTCAAGGCTGTATCTTCGTCGCCGGTTCGGCCGGCGGCTGCTTGCGCAGGCCCGACCAGACGATGGCCGCCACGATCAGGGCGGCGCCCGCCATCATGCGCGGCGTGGGCTCCTGGCTGAACAGGGCCCAGGCGAAGGCGATGGCGTAGACCGGCTCCAGTGCGATGACCAGCCCGGCGCTGCGGGCGTTGAGGCGGGTCAGGCTGGAGACGAACAGGTAATGGGACAGGCCCGTGCAGAAAATGCCCAGCAGCGCCAGCCAGAAGAGGTCCAGCGCCGGCAGGGCGGGCAGCTGGCCGGCGGCGAAAGGCAGCAGCAGGAGGGCGACGATCAGGTTCTGCCAGCACGCGACCTGCATCGGGTCCATGCCCGAGGCCGAACGCCGGTTGCTCAGCGCCAGCAGCGCGAAGGTCAGGCCCGACAGCAGGCCCCAGGCCAGGCCGATGGTGCCCTGGTCGGCCAGGTCGAAAGAGGGAGTGACGAGCACCAGGCCGGCCGTCACCAGCCCCAGCAGCAGCCATTCCGCCAGGCGGATGCGCTCGCGGAAGATCAGGCCCTCGAACAGGGTGATGAACGCGGGGAAGCTGGCGAAGCCCAGGGTCGCGATGGCGATGCCGCCGACCTTGACCGAAATGAAGAACGTGACCCAGTGCCCCGCCAGCAGGGCGCCCGCGATGACCAGCACGAAGAGCTGGGCGGGCGTCAGGGCGCCCAGCAGGGGCTTGCGGCGCATGCGGGCGAACAGCCCCAGCGAGATTACCGCGAAGACGGCGCGCCCCAGGGTAATCACGGCGGCGCTGGCCTGGATCAGTTCGCCGAATACGCCGGTCAGTCCGAAAAGTACGGCGGCGATGTGGATGTAGGTCAGGGCGCGATGTCGGGTCATGCGAGAAAGGCGTAGGGCGAAGCGTGCATTTATTTTTGCACTGAACATAAAATCATCGCATGAATCGCTACGCCGGGTTTTTGCCGCAATTCCGTCCGTCCAGCCGCGCGGCCGGTTTCCTCATGGCGACCTTGGGCGCGATCCTGTTTTCGGCCAAGGCCATCGTGGTCAAGTTCACGTACCGCTATGGCATCGACGCGGTCACGCTCATCGCCTTTCGCATGCTGTTCGCCATGCCGTTCTTCGCGGCCGTGGCCTGGCATCAGTCCCGCCGCGCCGCGCGCGGCGAAATCGTCACACTGACGCTCAAGGAGCGCCTGCAGGTCTGCGTGCTGGGGCTGCTGGGCTACTACCTGTCGAGCTTCCTGGACTTCCTGGGGCTGCGCTACGTCACCGCCAGCCTGGAACGGCTCATTCTCTTCCTGTCGCCCTCGCTCGTGGTGCTGCTGTCGGCCTTCTGGTTCAAGCGCCCGGTCGAGCGCCGCCAATGGATGGCCATGGTGCTGTCCTATGCCGGCGTGGTGCTGGTATTCGCCCACGACCTGTCCTTCGGCGGAGGCGAGGTGCTGTTAGGGTCTTTATTCGTTTTCGGGTCCGCCGCAAGCTATTCTGTGTACCTGATCTGTTCAGGGGAGCTGATCAAGCGGATCGGCGCGACGCGCCTGGTGGCGTATGCCATGCTGGTGTCCTGCGTGGCCTGCATCATTCAGTTTTTCGTCGTGCATCCGCCGTCCATGCTCATCCAGCCCGCGGGGGTCTACGGATATTCCGTGATCCACGCCACGCTGAACACGGTGGTGCCGGTATTCATGCTGATGTGGGCGGTGGCGCTGATCGGCGCGCCCACCGCCTCGCTGCTGGGCATGATAGGGCCGGTGTCGGTGCTGTTTCTTGCTTCATGGTTCCTGCACGAGCCCATCACGGTGTGGCAGATGGCGGGGACCGCTTTGGTGCTGGCCGGCGTGTTCGCGCTGATGGGGGGCGGGGCCGCGAGGCCGGCGCCCGCCAGGCAGGGCGAGACGCGGCCGCCTCGTTGAATCCGCTAGTCCCGTTCAGTTCGCATTATTTCCATAGAAAAAAGGAGGCCAGCATGGCCAGCAATCTCGTCAAGGCAATTCGTATCGAGCAGCACGGTGGTCCCGAAGTCCTGAAGCTGGTCGAGGTGGAAGTGCCTCCGCCCGCCGCCAATGAAGTCACGATCCAGCAGCACGCCGCCGGCCTGAATTTCATCGATATCTATTTCCGCACGGGCTTGTATCCCCATCCGCTGCCGCATGGCCTGGGTTTCGAGGGCGCCGGCGTCGTGACCGCCGTGGGCGCCGACGTCAAGCACCTGAAGAAGGGCGACCGCGTCGCCTACGGCCAGAGCCCGATCGGCGCCTATGCCCAGGCGCGCAACGTGCCGGCCGCACAGGTCGTCAAGGTGCCCAAGGGCATCGGCTTCGACGAGGCCGCCGCGCTGATGCTCAAGGGCCTGACGGTGCAATACCTGTTCCGCCAGACCTACCGCCTGCAGGGCGGTGAAACCATTCTGTTCCACGCCGCCGCCGGCGGGGTGGGCCTGATCGCCTGCCAATGGGCCAAGGCGCTGGGCGTGAAGCTGATCGGCACGGTCTCCAGCCCCGAGAAGGCCGAGCTGGCCCGCGCCAACGGCGCGTGGGAAACCATCGACTACTCCCGCGAGAACGTGGCCGAGCGCGTGCTCGAACTGACCGGCGGCAAGAAGGTGCCGGTGGTGTACGACGGCGTGGGCAAGGACACCTGGGAAACCTCGCTGGACTGCATCGAGCCGCGCGGCCTGATGGTGAGCTTCGGCAATGCCTCGGGCCCGGTGGCCGGCGTCAATCTGGCGACGCTGAACCAGAAGGGCAGCCTGTACGTGACCCGCCCGTCGTTGGGCGTGCACGTGAACACGCTGGAAAAGCTGCAGGCCGCGTCCGAAGAACTGTTCGACCTGGTCCTGAAGAAGAAGATCAAGGTCCGCATCGACCAGCGCTATCCCCTGGCGCAGGCCGGCGAGGCGCAGACCGCGCTGGCTTCGCGCAAGACCACCGGCGCCACGGTGCTGATGCTGGACTGAGCGGCGCGAGACGCGGCGCGCCCCGGAAACGGGCTGCGCACGGCCCGGCACGAACGCGCAGCCCGCGTCGCGCCGGGTTTTTTTTGCCTGGCGCGGCCGTGAGGAGCCTTTTCGCCGCCGGCCTGCCTTGGGCCGCCCCAAGGCGGGCCAGCCCCGCGGGGGCAGCAAGCATGCGCAGCGTGGGGGCCGGCCCGCCGCCGGGCCGCCCCAAGGCGGGCCAGCCCCCACGGGGGGCAGCAAGCATGCGCAGCGTGGGGGCCGGCCCGCCGCCGGGCCGCCCCAAGGCGGGCCAGCCCCGCGGGGGGCAGCAAGCATGCGCAGCGTGGGGGCCGGCCCGCCGCCGGGCCGCCCCAAGGCGGGCCAGCCCCCGCGGGGGGCAGCAAGCATGCGCAGCATGCGCAGCGTGGGGGCTCACACCCATGCGCAGAATGACAAATCGCCATGCACGGTCCGACAAGCCAGCGGCGGATGCCGTTGCTATTCTGGCTCCGACCCTTACGTTGGAGTTCCGAATGCCTGCTGCAAGCGCTTCCCCCGCCGGCCATGCCGGGGCCGACCGCCCGGAACTGGGCGCCATCCGCGAATCCATGCTCATCGACGGCAAGCCGGTGCGCGAGGGAGAGGGCGAGCCCATCGCCGTGCACGATCCCGCCACCGGCGAGATCATCGCGCACCAGCCCGACGCGGGCCCCGCCCAGATCGACCTGGCCGTGCAGGCCGCCCGGCGCGCCTTCGATTCCGGCCCCTGGCGCGACATGCTGCCCGCCGGGCGCGAGCGCCTCTTGTTGAAGCTGGCGGACCTGGTCGAGCAGCACGGCAATGAACTGGCCCGGCTGGAAACGCTGAACAACGGCAAGCTGCTGGGCGTGGCGCAGGGCCTGGAAGTGGGCTCCGGCGCGCAATGGCTGCGCTACATGGCGGGTTGGGCCACCAAGATCACCGGCGACACCTTGTCGCTGTCCATTCCGTTTCCGCCCGGCGTGCGCTACAGCGCCCAGACCCTGCCGCAGGCGGTGGGCGTGGTGGGGGCGATCATTCCCTGGAATTTCCCGCTGCTGATGGCGATCTGGAAGATCGCGCCGGCCCTGGCGGCCGGCTGCACCGTGGTGCTCAAGCCTGCCGAGGAAACGCCGCTGACCGCGCTGCGCCTGGCCGAGCTGGTGCTGGAGGCGGGCTTTCCGCCCGGCGTGGTCAACGTCGTGACGGGCCGCGGCGAGACGGCGGGCGCGGCGCTGGTGGCGCATCCTGGCGTCGACAAGATCGCGTTCACCGGCTCGACCGAGGTGGGCAAGCTGATCGGCCGCGCGGCCATGGACGACATGAAGCGGGTGTCGCTGGAACTGGGCGGCAAGTCCCCCGTGATCATCCTGGACGACTGCGACCTCGATCGCGCCGTGCAGGGGGCGGCGGCCGCGATCTTCTTCAACCAGGGGCAGGTGTGCACGGCGGGCTCGCGCCTGTACGTGCAGAAGGCGCTGTATCCCAAGGTCGTGCAGGGCCTGGCCGACCTGGCCGCCGGCATGAAGCTGGGCTCGGGCTTCGACCCGGCCACGCAGATCGGTCCGTTGGTCTCCGCCCGCCACCGGCAGCGCGTCATGGACTACATCGGCATCGGGCAGGCCGAGGGCGGGCGCGTCCTGGCCGGCGGCGGCGCGGGCGAGGGGCCGGGCTATTTCGTGCAGCCCACGGTATTCGCCGATCTGCGGCCGGACGCGCGGATCGCGCGCGAGGAAATCTTCGGGCCCGTCGTCGTGGCCCAGCCCTTCGACACCCTGGACGACGCCGTGCGGCTGGCCAACGACAGCGCCTTCGGCCTGGGAGCCAGCCTGTGGAGCAACGATCTGGCCCGGGTCCAGCGCCTGATCCCGCGCATCGATGCCGGAACGGTCTGGGTGAACACGCACAACATGCTCGATCCCAACATGCCTTTCGGCGGGTTCAAGCAATCCGGCATCGGCCGCGAGCACGGCCGCGCCGTCCTGGACCTGTATCTGGAGAAGAAGTCCGTTTGCATCGCGTACTAGAACCGCGGCGGCGCGGACCCAAGCCGGGAGATACCGGCGGCCGCGTCGTCCCGACACCAAGGGGAAGAGCATGGCAGGGAAGACGGTTTGCCGGAACCGGAGACGCGCGGCGCTGCTGTTGGCATGCGCCGGCGCGACCCAGGCGGCATGGGCGGGAGACCCCAGCGCGCGCGACTGGATACCCGCGCCGGTCGGCACCAATCTGATCGCGGGGTACATGGCGGGGCTACGCTCGTCGGGGCTGTACTCCGAGGGCCAGCGGGTCGACGGCGCCTCGGTGGACGTGAACGCGCTGGTGTACCGCCAGATGCACTACCGCGATTTCTACGGCAAGACGGTGCAGCTCGAATTCATCGTGCCGATGTACCGGACCTCGCTGGACCTGCCCGGCGCGCCGGGCGACCACCAGACGGGCATTGGCGACGTGACCCTGGGGTCGGCGATCTGGCTCTACAACAACGAGCAGACCAAGACCTGGTTCGCCTGGGAGCCGTTCATCGTGGCGCCCGTGGGGCGCTACGACGGGTCGCGTCCGGATGTGTCGCCCGGCAAGAACCGCTGGTCCACCATCCAGGACTTTTCCTTCGTGAAGGGGATAGGCGAATCCACCTACCTCGAAGCCATCGCCGAAGTGGAGATCTACGGCCGCAATACCGATTGGTACGGGCAGACGCTGAAGAAGGATCCGTCGTTCCGCTTCTTCGCCCTGGCCTCGACCAACCTGACGCCCGACACCTACACCGGCGTGCGCTACCGCTACGAGACCGGCGGCCGGGAAACGTCCTCGGGCGAAACCGTGGCCACGAGCGCGCGCAACCACCAACTGGCGGTCGAACTCACGCACCAGATCAACGACGCCAACCAGATTCAGATGCAGTACATCCACGACCTGAAGGTCGAGAACGGGCCGCGCATGCGTGGCGTGCAGCTGCGCTACGTCTACGCGTTCTAGGAATTCGGATCATGAGACCAGGAGAATATCGATGAGTGCGCTTCGTGCCAGATCATGCGCATCGCGGGCCGGGCAATGGGCGCTGTGCGCCGCCCTGGCGGCCACGGCCGGCCTCGCCCGGGCGGACCTGCCCGTGGAGGAGCTCAAGGGCGGCACCCGCCTGCCGCCGGCCACGCCCCACCGGCTGTACGTGATGGACGCCGTCTTCAATCACCTGGTGGACAGCCGCGTCAACATCTACGACGGCGACACCATGGAGTTCCTGGGCCTCGTGCCCGCGTCGTTCAACGGCCACATGACGGTATCGGCGGACGGCAAGGACATCTACGTGATGACGACCTACTACGAGCGGCTCAACCGCGGCAAGCGGACCGACCTGATCGAAGCCTGGGACGCCGAGACGCTGACGCCCAAGTACGAGGTGCCGATTCCAAAGAAGCGCGCGCAGGCGCTGAACTACCGCAACTACCTGCAGCAGAGCACCGACGGCGGCTTGTTGTTCGTGCAGAACGCGACGCCGGCGTCCTCGGTCACGGTGGTGGACCTGAAGGCGCGGCAGTTCACGGACGAAGTCACGGCCGCCGCGGGGTGCTGGAGCATCATCGTCCTGCCTTCGCGTCCGCGCAGCTTCGCCAGCATCTGCGGCGACGGCGCGCTGCTGACGGTCGACCTGGACGCGGCCGGCAAGCCCTCGGGGCAGCAGCGCAGCCAGCCCATGTTCGATCCGGAAAAGGATCCGGTCTTCACCCATACCGAGAACCTCGGCAACACCTTCTATTTCGTTTCCTACAACGGCAACGTATACAGCGCGGACTTCAGCGGGCCGCAGGCCGCCTTCGGCCAGCGCTGGTCCCTGCTGGACGCTTCGGGCAAGGACCAGGGCTGGCGGCCCGGCGGCTACAACCTGCTGGCCGTGAACCAGGCGACGAAACGGCTCTACGTCGGCATGCATCCGGACGGCGCCGAAGGCACGCACAAGACGCCCGCGGCCGAGATCTGGGTCTACGACCTGGCAACGCACAAGCGGGTGGCGCGCGTGCCGGGCAGGAACGCGCTGTCGATGTCGGTGTCGCAGGACGACCAGCCGCGCCTCTATACCCTGGACGGCGGCAACGTGAACATCTACGACGCCGCGCCGGCCGCGCCCGTCCTCATGGGCACGATCGAGGGCGCGGGCGAGACCGCGCTGCAGGTCGAACCGCAACCGCGAGGCGCGCGATGAACGATCCCGTCCTGCTCTACGCCGCGAGCGCGGCGCTGGCCTGCGTGCTGCTCCTGGGCGCGCTGGAGAAGCTCAGGGACATGGCCGGGTTCGCCGCGGCCGTGTCGGCCTATCGGCTGCTGCCCGAGGGCTGGAGCCGCGCTTTCGCGTGGACCTACGCCCTGGCCGAAACGGCGGCCGGCGTCCTGCTGCTGGCGCCGTCGAGCCAGCCGGAGGGCGCGGCGCTGGCCCTGCTGCTGCTGGCGGCGGCCACGGCGGCGCTGGCCTTCAACCTGCTGCGCGGCCATCGCGACATCGATTGCGGCTGCGGCGGCGCCGGCCGCCGCGGGCAGGGCGCGGGGCTGTCGTGGTGGCTGGTGCTGCGCAATGCGGTCCTGGCGCTGTGGGCGGCGCCCGCGCTCCTGGCCGTCGCGGACGGCTCGCGCGGCCTGCAATGGGTGGACGCCGCCGCCGTCTTCGGCCTGGCGATGTCGGCCGTGGGCCTGTACTTCACCGCCAATCACCTCTTGGCCTCGCATCTCAAGCTGCGGAATCTTTGAAGGAGTTTCACATGGATGCCTTGATCATTTCCAACTTCCTGCTGTGGGGCGTGGTGCTCTGCCTGGTGCTGGTCATCCTGGCGCTGTCCCGGCAGATCGGCGTGCTGTATGAACGCGTGGCGCCGATGGGCGCGCTGACGATGGACAAAGGCCCGGGCGTGGGCGAGCCCGCGCCGCGCTTCGAGCTCGCCGATCTGCTGGGCCGCCGCATCGCGGTGGGCGAACGCGGGCAACACAGTCAGCTGCTGTTCTTTCTTTCGCCGACTTGCCCGGTCTGCAAGAAGTTGCTGCCCATCCTGAAGTCGGTGGCCAGCACCGAGAGCGCCTGGCTGCGCATCGTCCTGGCCAGCGACGGCGAAATGCCGGAGCACCTGGCGTTCTACAAGCAGGCCGGACTCGAACGCTTCCCCTACCTGCTGTCGGCCGAGCTGGGCATGAAGTTCCAGATCAGCAAGCTGCCCTACGCGGTGCTGATCGACGAAAACGGGACCTTGCGCGCGAAGGGCCTGATCAATTCCCGCGAACAGCTGGAAAGCCTGTTCACGGCCAAGGAGCTGGGCGTGGCGTCGGTGCAGGAATTCCTGGCTGCCGGCACGCTGGAAGAAACCCGGATTTCCCGCAAGGAGAGCGGCAATGCACTGGCTGGATAAACTTGGAGAGCGCGCCACGCGCTCCGTCGCGCACGCCACGTCCCGGCGCAGCGTGCTCAACCGCATCGGCAAGGCGCTGGTCGGAACCGCTTTCCTGATGCCGGTGCTGCCCGTGGCCCGCTCGGCGCCGGCCGACGCCAAGAAGCCGCAGATGGACGATACCGCCTGCGACTACTGGCGCTATTGCGCGGTGGACGGCTTCCTGTGTTCCTGCTGCGGAGGCAGCATGACGTCCTGCCCCCCCGGCACCTCGCCGTCGGCGGTGTCGTGGGTGGGGACCTGCCACAATCCGCTGGACGGCAAGGACTACCTCATCAGCTACAACGATTGTTGCGGCAAGGCGGCCTGCGGCAAGTGCATGTGCGCGGCCGCCGAGCGCGAGCGCCCGGGCTACCAGATGTTCCTGCACAACGACGTGAACTGGTGCATGTCCAACGAATCCTCCATCTTCCATTGCACGACCTCGGTGATCGTGGGCCTGGCCAAGCCGAAGCCATGAAGCCGGGCATGGGGCGGCCGGGGCGGGGATGGGGGCGGCATTGCGTCGCCGCCATCCTGCTCTGCGCGGCGCGCGCCGCCGCGGGCGAAGGCGGGGCGGTCCAAACCGCCGCGGCCCAGGCCGGGGCGGACCCGGCGGAGGCGCAGCGATTGCGGCAGGGCGTGCGCGCCGACTACGTCCTGCAGTGCGCGGGCTGCCATCGCGTGGACGGACGCGGCAGCAGCCGCCACGGCATCCCGGATTTCCGCGACTCGGTCGGCGCGTTCGTGCACATGCCGGCGGGCCGCGAATACCTGATCCGCGTGCCCGGCGCGGCGCAGTCCCAGCTGAACGACGCGGAGCTCGCAGCCGTGCTGAACTGGGTGCTGGAGGAATTCAGCCCCGCGCAACTGCCCGCGGATTTCCGCCCCTACGGCGAGGAAGAGGTGGCCGAGGCGAGGCGGCACCGCTATGAGGATGTCGTGCCGGTGCGCCACGCGTTGGCGAAGGCCCTGGCGCAGCGGGGGTTCCCCCTGGCCGAATATTCCTACGGCAGCGACCGAAAACCCTAGCGGGCCGGCAACTTAGGGGTTGTTACCGATACTCCCTCCCGTCGGCCGATGCTAGAAAGAGGCAGCATTCCGGAGTCGCCATGTCCCAAACCCTTTTGCGCAGCGCGCCCAGGCATTTCCTGGATTGCGCCAGCTGGCAGGAAAGTGTCAGCGATACCTTCGTCCCCCTGGAAGTGTCCGCCGTATTTCCCGCGCGTTTCCGCAATAGCGTGGCGGTGGACTCCCTGGGCTGGATGCAGGTCAGCGAGCTGCGCAGCAGCGCGCAACGCGTGCGCCGCAGCAAGCTGCAGGCCGACCAGTCCGTGGCGGCGGGCTACAAGGTGACGCTGCAGTTGTCGGGCCGCAGCGAAATCCGCCAGGCCAGGCGCGGCGCGCTGCTGATGCCCGGCGAATGGGGTATCTACGACACGACCCGTCCGTACGAGGTCGATGTGGACGAGGGCGCGCATTTCCTGGTGATGCAAGTGCCGGGCAAGCACGTCGACGCCTGGCAACCGTTCATGCAGAACGCCGTGGCCCGCCGCTTCAGCGCCCGTCAGGGCTGCGGCCGTATGGCCATGGACTTGCTGCGGGTGGCGCTGAACGAACATGCGCACTTATCGGAGAGCGCGTCGCGCGATGCCGCCAACGCGGTATTGCAGATGATGGGGCTGGACATCAGCGAACAGGCCGGCGCGCTGGCCGAGCAGGACCAGGCCGAGCTGCGGCTGGCGCAATTGCGCCGGGTGCAGCAGCACCTCCTCGAAAACCTGCATGACCCGGCCTTGTCGCCCGCCAGCGCGGCCGCGGCCTTCCGGGTGTCGCGGCGCTACCTGTACAACCTCTTCGCGCTGGCCTCCACCACGCCCGCCGATTTCATCCTCAGCGCGCGGCTGGAACGTTGCCGGGACACGCTGTGCGATGCGGCCCAGGCGGCCCGGCCGATCGGCGACATCGCCTACCGCTTCGGCTTTTCGGACGCGGCGCGCTTCAGCCACGCGTTCCGCAAGCGCTTCGGCGTGTCGCCCTCCGAATACCGGCGCCAGGAACGCTAGCGCCCGCGCAGGGTGGCTAGCGCAGCCGGCCGCCCTGCGCGGATCAGAGCGTTTCGTCGTTGATCAGGTCTTCCTTGCCGTAGAACTTCACGCCGATGTGGATGCGCTCGCGGCCCTGCGAACGGCGGTGGCGGTTGGTATCGCGCAGCGAATACACGCAACCGCAGTATTCCTGCTGGTAGAAGTTCTCGCGCTTGCTGATTTCGATCATGCGCGCCGAACCGCCGCCCTTGCGCCAGTTGTAGGTCCAGTAGACCAGGTCGTCGTAGCGCGCCGCGGCGCGCTCGCCGCAGCCGTTGATCTGGTTCATGTCCTTCCAGCGCGAGATGCCCAGGGAGCTCGTGATGGTGTCGAAGCCATGCTCGTGCGCGTAGAGGGCCGTGCGTTCGAACCGCATGTCGAAGCAGACCGTGCAGCGCTCGCCGCGTTCGGGCGAGTCTTCCAGGCCCTTGACGCGATCGAACCAGTTGTCCATGTCGTAGTCGGCGTCGATGAACTCGATGCCGTGCTGTTCGGCGAAGCGGATGTTCTCCTGCTTGCGGATTTCGTACTCTTTGACCGGATGGATGTTCGGGTTGTAGAAGTAAATCGCGTAGTCGATGCCCGAGGCCGTCATGGCTTCCATGACTTCGCCGGAACAGGGCGCGCAGCACGAATGCAGCAGCACCTTGCTGCGGCCGGCGGGCAGGTCGAGTTGGGGGCGCACGAGATCGGACATGGCTTGCGAACGGAAAATAGCGGAAAACTCCTTATTTTACGACGAGTTGCCGCAAGCGCGGCGGGGCGGCGCCCCGCCCGGGGACGGGTCACCCCAGTACCGCTGCCCAGAGTTCGTCCACGGCGGCGCGTTCCTGCTGCAATTGCTCGGGCGGCACGCGCGCCTTTTCCACGCCCTGCAGGCGCAATTGGTGCTGGACGCGACGCAGCGTGCGGTAGGCGTCGCCGGCGCGGGAGGCGAGTTCCGGCGCGATCAGGCCCGCCTCGCCCGCCAGGCGCAGCAGCGCGATGTTGCCCAGGTTGCGCACCAGCTGCGGATGCGTGCCCGCATGGCTAAGCACCAGGTACTGGGTAACGAACTCCACGTCGACCATGCCGCCCCGGTCATGCTTCAGATCGAACATGGGGCTGTTGTTGGGGTGGCCCGCGTTGATTTTCTCGCGCATCGCCAGCACTTCCTCGCGCAGCGCCGCCGCGTCGCGCGGCAGCACCAGGATGTCCTCGCGGATCCGTTCGAAGCGTTCGCCGATGCCCGCGTCGCCGGCCGCATGGCGCGCCCGGGTCAGCGCCTGGTGCTCCCAGGCCCAGGCATGCTTGTGCTGGTATTGCTCGAACGCTTCCACGGATACCGCCAACAGGCCGGCATCGCCGTCCGGCCGCAGGCGCAGGTCCACTTCGTACAGGCGGCCCGAGGAGGTCATGGTGGATAGCCAGGACGTCATGCGCCGGCCCAGCTTGGCATAGACCTCGGCGGCGTCCTCGCGCGGATCGTCGAACAGGAACACCAGGTCCAGGTCCGAGGCGTAGCCGAGTTCCTTGCCGCCCAGCTTGCCGTAGGCGATGACGGCGAAGCGGGGCGGGGCGCCCTCCTTGCGGTTCACCAGCGGCCAGGCGCGGCGGATGGTTTCGTTCAGCAGCAGGTCCGCCAGCGCGGACAACTGGTCCGCCAGCTTTTCCACGGTGAGCTCGCCCTCCAGATCCTGCGCCAGCAACTGGAAGCTGGCCTGGCGCTGCACGTCGCGCATCAGGTTCATCTGCCGCTCGATGTCGGGGTCGCCGTCGGGCAGCCGGCAGGCGTCGAGGTCGGCGGCCAGCTGGCGCGCGATCTGGGTGAAGTCCAGCGGTTCGAACAGCGTGCGCCAGTCGATCAGGCTGTCCAGCAGCAGGGGATGTTGCGTCAGGTACTGGGCTGCCCAGGGGCTGGCCGCGACCATGCGGGCCACGCGGGCCAGCGTGTCCGGATACTCGGCCAGCAGGGCCAGGTAGGCGCTGCGCTGCGCGATTTTCTCGATCAGGTCGAACAGGCGCACGGTGGCGTCCAGCGGCGCCGGCGTCTGGATGGCGGCGCGCAGGGCGGCGGGCAGCAGGGCGTCCATCCGCTTGCGGCTGCTTTCGGGCAGGCTGCGAATGCGATGGCTGTTGAGCAGCGTTTCAGTGCGGCGCAGCAGGTCCTGCGCCGATTCGCCGAACGCCTGCCGGATCTGTTCGGCCAGCTCGCAGTTGTCATCGATGTCGTCCAGGCAGGCGGCGGTTTCGGCCGTCCCCGGCGCCGGCGGCTGTTCCTCGGTTTCGCCCATGCCCATGATGCGGAACACGTTGCGGAAGGTCTGCGAGACGAACTCGCGGTGCGCGGCCAGCGTGCTTTCGAAGTCCGCGGGGCTCATGCCCATCGCCGCGGCCAGGGCGGCGCGCTGCGCCGGGTCGCCGGGCAGCAGGTGGGTCTGGGCGTCCTCGCGGTATTGCAGCGCGTGCTCGGTGCGGCGCAGGTAGCGATAGGCTTCCTCCAGGCGGCGCGCGTCTTCCTCGGGCATCAGGCCCGCCACGCGTTCCGCGTGCAGCGCTTCGAGCAGGCCGCGCTTCTGCAGCGCCGGCATGCGGCCGCCGCGGATCAACTGCGCCACCTGCACCACGAATTCGATCTCGCGGATGCCGCCATCGCCCAGCTTGATGTTGTTCGCGCTGTCGATGCCGCTGCGCGCATGGGCACGCCGCTGCCAATCCTGGCGGATGCGCTCGCGCAAGGCGCGCAGCGCGGCCAGCGCATCGAAATCGAAATACTTGCGGTAGACGAAGGGTACGCGCAGGCTCTCCAGCTGGCGCGCCTGGGCGGCGCTGTCGCTGCCTTCGAACGCCTGGGCCGGCATCAGCCGCGCCTTGAGCCAGGCGTAGCGTTCCCATTCGCGGCCCTGGCCGATCAGGTAGTGTTCCAGCGCGTCCAGGCTCCAGGCCAGGGGGCCGGAGTCGCCGTCGGGGCGCAGGCGCAGGTCCGTCCGGAAGACCTGCCCGTTGGCGTCCACCTCCGACAGCACGGGCATCATCCGCCGCGTCAGGCGGCCGTAGAACTCGTGGTGGCTGATGCGGCGCGGGCCGTCGGTCTCGCCTTCCTCGCCGTACAGCATGATCAGATCGATGTCGGAGGACACGTTCAGCTCGCATCCGCCGAGCTTGCCCATGCCGACGATCAGCATTTCCTGCGGCTTGCCGGTGGCGGGGTCGCGCGGCACGCCATGAACCGCGGCCAGGTCGGCGGCCACGCTGCGGTAGGCGGCTGCCACCGCGGTATCGGCCAGCGCGGTCATGGCGCCCACCACTTCCTCCAGCGGCGCCTGGCCCGCCAGGTCGCGCACGATGAGCACATTGAAGACGCGTTCGCGCAATCTGCGCAGCACCATGCGGCAGGCGTCCACCGGCAGGACGGCGGGCGCGTCCGGACCGGCCAGCTCGGACTGCCATCCGGCGATGCGGGCGGGCGTGACCGGCTGGAGCACGGCCTGTTCGAGCCAGGCGGCCAGATCGGGGTGGGCGTCCAGTCGGCGGCGCAGGTGGCCGGACCAGGCGAGGGCGGGGGCGAGCAGGGGAGGCGTGGACATGGCGAAAGGGGCGGCGGAATGGGCGCGTTTCAGGTATAAGTGGGGACGATACCGCAAGACAATTCTCCTGCCCACCGATCCGTGTCAGTTTCAAACAAGGCCCCCACACCGGGCCCGCAATCCGGGCCCGCCGCCCCCAATGGGGGCCGCTCGTCCTGGGGCGGCCCGGCAGCGAGAAAAGCGTGCTGTTGGCTATTCTGGGCCGTGCTGGCCATTTATGTCGTCGTGGCCGTCGGCGTGCTGGGCGTGCGGTACTGGGTGCTTCCCAGAATAGACCAATGGCGGCCCGAGATAGAAGCCTACGCCAGCCGCGCCCTGGGCTCGCGGGTCGAGATCGGCGCCATCCAGGCGAACTGGCGAGGCTTGAATCCCAGGCTGGACCTGTCCTCGGTCCAGGTCTACGACGACGAAGTGGCGCCGGTGCTGACTTTGCCGTCCGTGTCCGCCGTGCTGGGCTGGCGCAGCATCCTGGCGCTGGCGCCGACGCTGGTGAGCCTGCAGGTCGAGCGGCCCGAAATCACATTGCGGCGCGACGCGTCCAATCACCTGTGGGTAGCGGGGCAGGACATCGATCTGAACGCCAGCGACCGCGAATCGGACCTGGACCATCCCGCCCTGCGCTGGCTTGCCGCGCAGCGGGAGCTGCGGATCGGCGACGCAACCATCCGCTGGCAGGATGAATTGCGCCAGGCGCCCGAGTTGACGCTTTCCGGGGTCGACTTCCTGGCGCGCAATGGCGCGCTGTCGCACCGTTTCGTGGTCCGGGCGGCCGCCGGCGACGCGCTGGCGCGCAATGTCGAACTGCGCGGCGAATTCAACCGCAGCCTGTTCGCCGTCAATGCCGCGAATCCCGGCAGCTGGAGCGGCCAGCTGTATGCCCAGGTGGACGATGCGGAACCGCAGGCCTGGGCGCCGTGGTTCGATCTCCCTCCGGTGGCGGGCCGCATCAGCACGCGCGCCTGGCTGCAACTGGAACGCGGCAAATTCACCGAGCTGACCGCGGACGCCGCGGTCCGGGGCGCGCGCTGGAGCGCCGCAGCGGACGGCCCCGGTTTCCAGGCCGGCTACGCGCAAGCCCGCATCCACGGCCTGCCCGGCGATTTCGTGCAGTTCGACGGCGTGCCGCTGGCGCGCAGTCCGGGCGCCGCCGACGTGTCGGTCAGCGCAAAGGCCGAACGGCTGGCCGTGACGCTGCCTGGCGTGTTCGCGGACCCCACGCTCAAGGCGCGCAATATCGCGCTGGACGCCAGCATCAAGGGGCCGGACGCGGAGCACTGGTTCGTGGACGTCGCCCAGCTGCAACTGACCAACGACGACATCGACGCGCGCCTCCAGGGCCAGTGGCGGCGCGAAGGCAAGACGGCCGCGGGCAGCGTCGACATGCGCGGCACGATGGTGCGCGGCGCCATGCCCGCCATTCACCGCTACCTGCCGCTGGAGGTCAACGCCGACGCGCGCGAATGGCTGGCGACCGGCCTGCCCGCCGGCGAAATGCAATCCGCCGCCATCACGCTCAAGGGCGACCTGGACGATTTCCCCTACGCCAACCCCGCCTCCCAGGGCGAATTCGTCATCGCGGGCGCCTTTGCCGGCGCCAAGGTCGACTACGCGCCGGCGCGCGCGCATCGCAAGGGCTGGCCGATGCTGGAGAACCTGTCCGGCAACTTCCGCATCGACAAGGTCAGCCTGGCGCTGGACAGCGCCGGCGGCGCGGTGGCCCATGTGGGATCGGGCCAGACCGTGACGCTGGGCGCGGTTTCCGCCACCATTCCCAACATGGAGGAGAACTCCGAGTTGCTGCTGACCGGCGACACCTCGGGGTCGGTGCCGGCCTACCTGGCGCTCGCGGCGAATTCGCCGTTGGGCGAACTGCTGGACGGCGCGCTGGAAGAAGCCCGCGGGACGGGCGACTGGCGGGTGGGGCTGAAGCTGAAGGTGCCGTTGCTGAACACCGACGACACGCAGGTCCAGGGGCGCATCCAGTTCGCGGACAACAGTTTCACGTTCATGCCGGAAATGCCCCTGCTCAGCCAGATGCACGGGGACCTGGAATTTTCGGAGAAGGGCGTCGAGACCAAGGAAATCCGGGCCCAGTTCCTGGGCGGCCCCGCCCGGATCTTCGGCCGGCTGACCCAGGGGTCGGACGCGCTGCGTTTCGACGGCACGCTGGCCGGCTCGTCCCTGACTCAGCTGAGCAATACGCCGTCGATGTCGCGCTTTTCGGGCAAGGCGGCCTACAAGGGCAAGGTGGGCTACCAGCGGGGCGGGGCGGTGGATATCTCAGTCGAATCCGACCTGGTGGGGATGGCGATCGACATGCCCGCCCCGGTGGGCAAGCCGGCCCAGTCGTCGCAACTGCTGAAAGTGCAATGGTCGCCCGCCCAGGATCGGGGCGCGCAGAACCGGCGCTGGCTCACCGCCAGCCTGGGGGACGGAATCAACGCGCTGTTCGAGCGCGCGCCGTCCGAGGGGCTGCCGTCCTATTTCACGCGCGGCGCGCTGGGCATCGGCCGCCCGGCCAGCCTGCCGGAGCGGGGCCTGAGCCTGAACGCCAGCCTGCCGGAACTGGACATGGACGCGTGGGAAAAAGTGTCCGACGGCTTCAGTCCGGCCGCCGGCAAGGGCGGGGCGAAGGGCAAGGCGGCCGCGCGGCCCATGCTGCCCGAACCCGAGCGCATCAGCCTGGCGGCCGAGGTGCTGCGCACCGGCGGCTATACCCTGAACGACCTGACCCTCTACGCCACGCGGCCCGGGCCGGCGCAGTGGCGCGTGGACCTGCAGTCCCGCCAGGCCGCGGGCTCGCTGGAATGGCGCGAGGCCTCGGGAGCCATCGCCGGGCGGATCACGGCGCGCCTGAAACACCTGTCCCTGGGCGGCGAGGGCGACACCAACCAGGCGGACGAGGCCCTCTCGTCCGGCAACGATCTGTCGGACATCCCCGCGATAGACCTGCAGGCCAAGGAATTCCGGCTGTACGGCAAGAACCTGGGCGAATTGCAGGTGGTGGGCACCAACCTGGAGCGCGGGCGCCAATGGCGGCTGGACAAGCTTTCCATCGCCAACGAGGCGGCCTCCCTGAACGCCACTGGCAACTGGCGGCTGGAAGGCGCGGACCGGGGGCTCACGGTGGACGCGTCGGTGAAGTACGAGGACGTGGGCAAGTTCATGGACCGCATCGGCTTCGAGAAGGTGGTTTCCGGCGGGCAGGGCTCGATGACGGGCAAGGCCACCTGGCGCAACCTCCCCTGGACGCACAAGATCGAAGACCTGACGGGCGAAGTCGACGTCAGCCTGGACAAGGGCCGCTTCATGCACGTGAACTCCCGCACCGCGCGGCTGCTGGAACTGCTGTCCCTGCAATCGCTGCAGCGGTTGGCGCGGCTGGACGTGAACCCGACCAATCTGCTGCGAGACGGATTCCCCTTCGATACCATCCGCGGCCGCGTGAACGTGGCGGGCGGCGTGGCGTCCACCGAAGGCTACAAGATCAATGGGCCCGTGGCCGCCATCGTGCTGGCGGGGGGCGTCAACATCATCCGCGAACGCTGGGACCTGAAGGCGGTGGTGATTCCCAACCTGGACGCCAGCGGCGCGGCCATGGTGACGGCGCTGGCCGTCAACCCGCTCATCGGCCTGGGCGCATTCGTGACGCAGTGGCTGCTGAAGCAGCCGCTGGCGCGCGCCATGACCATGGAATACGCCGTGACGGGCAGTTGGGACGATCCCAAGATCGAGCCGATCGACGCCGCGGGCAAGTCCGTGGCGGACAAGCAGACCAAGCGTCCCGAGACGCCGGGCCGGCTGGAGGACTTTCTGGGTAATTGAGCCGTCGGTTTAGTGCCGATCGCGGCAATAAAAACGGCCGCCCCAAGAGCCAGGCCGCGCGGATCCGGCTCCGCCGGTCCGCAGCGGCGCCCCCCCGGGGGGGAAGCGCGCAGCGCTTCGGGGGGGGACTACTTCTTTTTCATCATGTCGAAGAATTCGGCATTGGTCTTGGTGGCGCGCATCTTGTCCAGGATGAACTCCATCGACTGGACTTCGTCCATGTCGTGGATGAACTTGCGCAGCACCCAGACCTTCTGCAGCAGGTCCGGAGCGATCAGCAGCTCTTCGCGGCGGGTGCCGGACTTGTTCAGGTTGATCGAGGGGTAGACGCGCTTTTCAGCCAGGCGGCGTTCGAGGTGGACTTCGGAGTTGCCGGTGCCCTTGAACTCTTCATAGATGACTTCGTCCATGCGGCTGCCGGTTTCGATCAGCGCCGTGCCCAGGATGGTCAGCGAACCGCCTTCCTCCAGGTTGCGGGCGGCGCCGAAGAAGCGCTTGGGGCGCTGCAGGGCGTTGGCGTCCACGCCGCCGGTGAGCACCTTGCCGGAGGCCGGCACCACGGTGTTGTAGGCGCGGGCCAGACGGGTGATCGAGTCCAGCAGGATCACGACGTCCTTCTTCATTTCGACCAGGCGCTTGGCCTTCTCGATGACCATTTCCGCGACCTGCACGTGGCGGGTGGCGGGTTCGTCGAAGGTCGAGGCCACCACTTCGCCGCGCACGGTGCGCTGCATTTCGGTCACTTCCTCGGGGCGTTCGTCGACCAGCAGGACGATCATGACCGCGTCGGGGTAGTTGGTGGTGATGGCATGCGCGATGTGCTGCATCATCACCGTCTTGCCGGACTTGGGGCTGGCGACGATCAGGCCGCGCTGCCCCATGCCGATGGGGGCGAAGACGTCGAGAATCCGGCCGGTGAGGTTTTCCTCGCTCTTGATGTCGCGTTCCAGGCGGATCACGCGGTTCGGATGCAGCGGCGTCAGGTTTTCGAACATGATGCGATGCTTGATCGCTTCGGGCGCCACGCCGTTGACCTTGTCCACCTTCACCAGGGCGAAATAGCGCTCGCCGTCCTTGGGCGTGCGCACTTCGCCTTCGATCGAGTCGCCGGTATGCAGGTTGAAGCGGCGGATCTGCGACGGCGAGATGTAGATATCGTCCGTGCTGGCCAGGTACGAGGTCTCGGGCGAGCGCAGGAAGCCGAAGCCGTCGGGCAGGACTTCAAGCACGCCGTCGCCGAAAATCTGCTCGCCCTGCTTGGCGCGCCGTTTCATGATGGCGAACATCAGTTCCTGCTTGCGCAGGCGGTTGGCGTTCTCGATTTCCAGGCCGGCGGCCATTTCCAGCAGCTGCGAGACGTGCAGCGCCTTCAGTTCGTTGAGGTGCATCGCGGTGAGTGGTGGGGGAAAAGTAAAGGAGGGTTCTGGCGGCGCGCCACGGACGGGCTCGCGCGGTATGGAATGAGCGCCGCCACCAGGGCGGCGCCTTCGTTCACAGCACGCAGTTTACAACGCGCCGTCCAGGAATGCGGTGAGTTGCGACTTCGACAGCGCGCCAACTTTGGTGGCGGCGGCTTGGCCGTCTTTAAAGAGCATAAGGGTGGGAATGCCACGGATGCCGTACTTGGCGGCGGTGCCCTGGTTTTCGTCCACGTTCAGCTTGGCGATCGTCAGGCGGCCGGCGTATTCGTTGGCGACCTCTTCCAGGATCGGGGCGATCATCTTGCAGGGGCCGCACCAGGCAGCCCAGTAGTCCACCAGCACCGGCTGGCCGGACTTCAACACATCGGCATCGAAGCTTGCGTCACTGACGTTCTTGATTTGGTCGCTCATGATGGTGATTCTCGGTTCGGCAGCAAAGGGCGCGAAAAAAGGGACGCGCCTTGCCGTTGTTCTTGTTTGTGGAATGGACTAAAGCATACCACTGTCAATAACAACAGGCATACCACTGTTAATAACAACAGGTTTTGCCGGATTTGTGTAGCATGTTGCGGCGCAGTTGTTGCGATCCGGGCCATGCGGCCCCGATGCGCCGGCTGTGACTGTCATCATCCTACCGAATTCGGAGGTGGTCAGGTCGTGCGCATCCCACCGGGAGCCGCGCAGAACCTGGGCTTATCCGTAAAATGTCGGTTTTTTTCCACAGATGTTGGGGATAACTTGGCCACTCCACGTTACACCGAGGCGTCCATTCGCGTCCTGAAGGGACTGGAGCCCGTGCGCCAGCGCCCGGGCATGTACACCCGAACCGAAAACCCCCTGCACGTCGTGCAGGAGGTCATTGATAACGCCGCAGACGAGGCATTGGCCGGCTACGGCAAGCAGATCCAGGTCACGCTGCACGCGGACGGCAGCGTTTCCGTCGAAGACGACGGCCGCGGCATTCCGGTAGGCCTGCATCCCGAAGAGCACGCGCCCGTCGTGGAGCTGGTGTTCACCCGCCTGCACGCGGGCGGCAAGTTCGACAAGGCCGGCGGCGGCGCCTATGCGTTCTCCGGCGGCCTGCACGGCGTCGGCGTCTCCGTCACCAACGCCCTGGCCACGCGGCTGGAAGTGGTGGTGTGGCGCGACGGCGCGGTCAACCGGCTGGTCTTCAAGGGCGGCGACGTGGCCGAGCCCCTGGCGCCCTACGATCCGGGCGGCCGCAAGAAGTCCGGCACCCGCGTGCGCGTCTGGCCGGACGCCAAGTATTTCGACAGCCCCAACATTCCGCTGGGCGAGCTGACGCACCTGCTGCGCAGCAAGGCCGTGCTGCTGCCCGGGGTCAAGGTTTCGCTCATCAACGAGAAAACCGGCGACACCCGCAGCTGGCAGTACCAGGACGGTCTGCGCGGCTACCTGTCCGAGGCGCTGTCGGGGGCGGAACTGATGGTGCCGTTCTTCGAAGGCCAGCAGTACGCCGGCGCCGACCACGAGAACTTCGCCGAAGGCGAGGGCGCCCAGTGGGTGGTGGCCTGGACGGAAGACGGCAACGCCGTGCGCGAGTCCTACGTCAACCTGATCCCCACGCCCGCCGGCGGCACGCACGAGTCCGGCCTGCGCGAGGGCCTGTTCGGCGCGGTCAAGGGCTTCGCCGAACTGCACAGCCTGCTGCCCAAGGGCGTGAAGCTGCTGCCCGAGGACGTGTTCGCGCGCGCCAGCTTCGTGCTGTCGGCCAAGGTGCTGGATCCGCAATTCCAGGGCCAGATCAAGGAACGCCTGAACAGCCGCGACGCGGTGCGCCTGGTGGGCGGCTTTTCCAAGAGCGCGCTCGACCTGTGGCTGCACAGCAACGTCGAATACGGCAAGAAGCTGGCCGAACTGGCCATCCGCCAGGCCCAGGCGCGCCAGCGCTCCGCGCAGAAGGTCGAGAAGCGCAAGAGCTCGGGCGTGGCCGTGCTGCCGGGCAAGCTGACGGACTGCGAATCCAGCGACGCCTCGCGCACCGAGGTGTTCCTGGTCGAGGGCGACTCGGCCGGCGGGTCCGCCAAGATGGGCCGCGACAAGGAATTCCAGGCCATCCTGCCGCTGCGCGGCAAGGTGCTCAATTCCTGGGAGGTCGACCGCGACCGCCTGTTCGCCAACAACGAAATCCACGACATCTCCGTCGCCATCGGCGTGGACCCGCACGGCCCCGGCGATACGCCGGACCTGTCCGGCCTGCGCTACGGCCGCATCTGCATCCTCTCCGACGCGGACGTCGACGGCTCGCACATCCAGGTGCTGCTGCTGACGCTGTTCTACAAGCATTTCCCCAAGCTGGTGGAAGCCGGGCACGTCTACGTCGCCAAGCCGCCGCTGTTCCGGCTGGACGTGCCGGCGCAGGGCAAGCGGCCGGCCCGCAAGATCTACTGCCTGGACGATGGCGAGCTGGAGGCCGCGCAGGACAAGCTGCGCAAGGAAGGCGTGCGTGAAGGCGCCTGGGCGGTCAGCCGCTTCAAGGGCCTGGGCGAAATGAACCCCGAGCAGCTGTGGGAAACCACCATGAACCCGGATACGCGCCGGCTGCTGCCCGTGGGCTACGGCGACCAGACGCCCGCCGACACCACCCGCATGTTCGACATGCTGATGGGCAAGGGCGAATCCTCGCAACGCCGCGCCTGGATCGAAGAGAAGGGCAACCTGGCGGAGCTGGACATCTGATGGCCGGCTCCGAGTCCGGGCAGGCCCGCATGGACGTCGACCTGACCGCCGACGACTACGCGGACTTCGCCGCCTACGTGTACAAGCGCCCGGAACTGCGCCGCCGCCGCTACCGCTCGCACCTGCGTTTCGCGATCTTCATGATCGTGGCCCTGCTGGCCTACCTGGTCTGGCAGACCTGGGACGGCCAGGGCCCGAACTGGGGCCATCTGCTGCCGGTGTATTTCCAGGGGCTGGCGGTGGGGCTGGGCATCCTCGGGGTGCTGGCGCTGGCCTACGAGTACGTGCTGCCGACGCTCGTGAAGAAGAACACGCGCCGCATGCTGGCCAGGCAGCCCGACGATCTATTCCTCGGGCGGCACCAGCTGGACTTCGGCCCGGAAGGCATCTCGGATTCCACCGCCTCCGCTTCGGGGCGCATGGACTGGGCCGACGTGCGCCGGGTCGAGGAAACCCCGGACCATCTCTACGTCATTCTCGGCACCCTGCAGGGTGTGATCATCCCCAAGCGCGGACAGGACGCCGCCACGCTGGACGCCGTGCGCGGGCAACTGCGCGCGCATGTCGCCGACACGCAGCTGATGCCGTCCGCGCCCGCCGCTTCGACGAAATTGTCTACCTGAAACCATCATGACCGACAGCAATCAACCCGGTTTGTTCGATGCCACCCCGCCCGACGGCGAGGGCGATGCCGCCATTACCCTGGCGCGCTACGCCGAGCAGGCCTATCTGGACTATGCCGTTTCCGTGGTGCGGGGCCGCGCCCTGCCGGACGTCGGCGACGGGCAGAAGCCCGTGCAGCGCCGCATCCTGTTCGCGATGCAGGCGATGGGCCTGTCCGCCGGCGCCAAGCCCGTGAAGTCCGCGCGCGTCGTGGGCGACGTGCTGGGCAAATACCACCCGCACGGCGACCAGGCCGCCTATGACGCCATGGTGCGCATGGCGCAGGATTTCTCGCTGCGCTATCCGCTGATCGACGGCCAGGGCAACTTCGGTTCGCGCGACGGCGACAACGCCGCCGCGATGCGATACACGGAAGCCCGCCTGACCCCCATCGCCAAGCTGCTGCTCGACGAGCTGGACGAGGGCACCGTGGATTTCGTGCCCAACTACGACGGCAGCCAGCAGGAGCCGCAGATGCTGCCGGCGAGGCTGCCGGTGATGCTGCTCAACGGCGCCTCGGGCATCGCGGTCGGCATGGCCACCGAGATTCCTCCGCACAACCTGCGCGAAGTGGCCCAGGCCTGCGTGGCGCTCATCCGCCATCCGCAACTGCCGGATAGCGAGCTGCACGCCCTGGTTCCGGGCCCGGACTTCGCCGGCGGCGGGCAGATCATCACCCCGCCCGAGGACATCGCCCAGATCTACGCGGGGGGCCGGGGCTCGCTCAAGGTGCGGGCGCGCTGGCAGTTCGAGGAAATGGCGCGCGGCCAGTGGCAGCTGGTGGTTACCGAATTGCCGCCGGGCACCTCGGGCCAGAAGGTGCTGGAAGAAATCGAGGAAATCACCAATCCCAAGGTCAAGACCGGCAAGAAGAGCCTGACGCCCGAGCAGACGCAGGCCAAGGCGGTCATGCTGAACCTGCTGGACGCGGTGCGCGACGAATCGGGCAAGGACGCCGCCGTGCGCCTGGTTTTCGAACCCAAGACCTCGCGCGTGGACCGCGACGAATTCGTCAACACGCTGCTGGCGCAGACCAGCATGGAAAGCAGCGCGTCGGTCAACCTGGTGTGCATCGGCACAGACGGCCGGCCGCGCCAGAAGGGCCTGCGCGAGATCCTGGTCGAGTGGCTGGCCTTCCGCACCAACACCGTGGTGCGCCGCACCCGCTTCCGCCTGGACAAGGTCATCGACCGCATCCACGTGCTGGAAGGCCGGATGGTCGTCTACCTGAACGTGGACGAAGTGATCCAGACGATCCGCGAATCGGACGAGCCGCGCGCCGCGCTGATGGAGCGCTTCAACCTGTCCGAGCGGCAGGCCGAGGACATCCTCGAAATGCGGCTGCGCCAGCTGGCCCGCCTGGAAGGATTCAAGATCGAGCAGGAGCTGGCCGACAAGCGCAAGGAACAGCTCGGCCTGCAGGAACTGCTGGACAACCCGTCCGCGCTCAAGCGTCTGCTGATCAAGGAGATCGAGGCCGACGCCAAGCAATACGGCGACGACCGCCGCACGCTGATCGAGACGGCCGAGCGCGCCGTGCTCGAAACCAAGGTGCTGGACGAGCCGGTCACCGTGGTCGTGTCGCAGAAGGGCTGGCTGCGCGCCCGCCAGGGCCATGGCCACGATGCCGCGCAATTCGGCTTCAAGCAGGGCGACGACCTGTACGGCGCGTTCGAGTGCCGCACCACCGATACGCTGATCGCCGTGGGCGACAACGGGCGCGTCTATTCCGTGCCGGTTTCCGGGCTGCCCTCGGCGCGCGGCGACGGCCAGCCGGTCACCACCATGATCGACCTGGGGCCGGGCACGCGCATCGTCCACACGATCGCGGCGGCCGCCGACAGCCGCTGGCTGCTGGCCACGCGCGGCGGCTACGGCTTCGCCGCCAAGCTTTCCGACATGGTCAGCCGCCAGCGCGCCGGCAAGCAGTTCATCACGCTGGAAGAGGGCGACGAACTGCTGCGGCCGGTGCCGCTGTTCGCGGGCGCCACCCAGCTCGCGCTGCTGTCGCACAAGGGCAAGTTCCTGGTCTTCGGGCTGGATGAGGTCAAGACCCTGTCGGGAGGCGGACGCGGCACCATCCTGATGGGCCTGGACCCCTCGGACAAGCTGGACCAGACCGTGCCGATCGGCGCGGGCGGCCTGCGCGCCGCGGGCATCTACCGCAACAAGCACACCGAGGACATCCTGGCCGGCGCTGCGCTGGCGCCCTACGTCGGCAAGCGGGCCCGCAAGGGACGCGCGCTGGACGTCCGGCCCAAGCAGCCGGTGCTGTCGCCGGTGCTGGGCTAGCCCCGCGATGCGCGTCCAGCCGGAGGCCGGCGCGATGGGAGATCCCGGGCGCCTGGCCCAGGTGGACGCGCTGCGCGGCTTCGCGCTGTTCGGCATCCTGGTGGTCAACATCGGGGTGTTCGCATCGCCGTTCTACGGCGCCGGCGTCCCCGACCCGGTGTATTCGCGGCCCGTGGACCTGGCCGTGGGCTGGCTGATCGCCTGGCTGTTCGAGACCAAGTTCTACCTGCTGTTCTCGTTCCTGTTCGGCTACAGCTTCACCTTGCAGATGGCGGCGGCCGAACGCGGCGGCGCCGCGTTCACTCCGCGTTTCCTGCGCCGGCTTGCGGGGCTGGCGGTGCTGGGGGGCGTGCACGCGGTGCTGTTCTACCAGGGCGACATCCTGGTCACCTACGCGTTGCTGGGCCTGGGGCTGCTGCTGTGCCGGCACATGGATCCGCGGCGCGCGCTGCGCGTCTCGCTGTGGCTCATCGTGCTGGCCGCCACGCTGTGGGCCGTGCTGGGCGGGCTGGCGTTCCTGGATCCGCTGCCGGCCGATTACGCGGCCCAGTACCATGCGGACGCGCTATCGGCCATCGAGGCCTACCGCGGCACCATCGGCACCACCATCGCCCAGCACGTCAAGGAGCTGACCGAGGCCGTCTGGTTCACGGTGCTGTTGGTGCAGGGGCCGTTCGTCTTCGCCATGTTCCTGGCCGGCCTGGCGCTGGGCCGCCGCCAGGCGCTGGCCGATCCCTGGCGCCAGCCGCGCGCGCTGGGCCTGCTGTGCGCGCTGGGGCTGCTGCCGGGCTTGGCCGGCTCGGCGGTCTATGCCACTACCGGGCTGCCTTCGGCCGGCTCGGCCTGGGAGTTGCCGGGGCTGGCGGCCGATCTGCTGACCGCGCCGCTGCTCAGCATGTCGTACGCGGCGGCCTTCCTCCTGGCGCTGCGCACCCGGCCGGGCGCGCGGCTCGGCGCCTGGCTCGCGCCGGCGGGCCGCATGGCGCTGACCAACTACCTGATGCAGTCCGTGGTCTGCGCCTTTCTCTTCACCGCCTGGGGCCTGCGGCTGTTCGCCACGGTGTCGCCCCTGGCGTGCTTCGTCATCGCGGTGGCCATTTTCGCGGCCCAGCTGCCGCTGTCCGCCTGGTGGCTGCGGCGGCACGCCTATGGGCCGGTGGAGTGGTTCCTGCGCGCGCTCACCCTCGGCGCATGGCCGGCCTGGCGGCGCGCGCAACCGGACTGATCGGCCGGATCAGGCAGGATTCGCGCGCAGCCGGCCGGCCGGCGCGCCGCCGTCGCGCCGGCCCTGGCGCACCCACATGCCCGCCAGCAACAGCAGCGCGGGCAGGTAGACCCAGAAGTCGGACCAACGATGCGGGTTCGGCATTTTCACTTCCACCACGTCCCAGCCCTGTTCCCAGCCGGCGCGCTGCGCGCGGCTGCCGAAGCGCAGGCCGCCGATCTGCGTCTGGTCGCCCAGGCTCATCAGCGTCAGCCCCGCTTCGGCCATGCGCTTGCGGCCCGCGTCCGGCGCATCGGCGCCAGAGGCCAGTTCGGGCAGGGCGACGGCAACGGTCTTGGTCAGTTCGTCGCCTTCCAGGTTGATGCCGCGCAGCACCACGGTCAGGCGGCCGTTGTCCGGCAGCGCGGCCGCGATGGCCTGCATGTCGGCGGCCGGACGGCTTTCGTGGCGCGGCGCGAAATGGTCCATGAACCAGTCCGGGCGGAACAGCATGAAGGTCACCAGCAGCAGGACGCCGACTTCGAGCAGCGTGCAGCGCGTGCGGAACCAGCGCATGGTGGCCGCGGCGAAGGTCAGCGAGGCCAGGGTGGCGCCCGCCACCACCAGCGCCAGCTCCCAGCCGTAGCTGACGTCGATCAGCAGCAGCATGGGGTTGAACACGAACATGAACGGCAGGATGGCCGTGCGCGCCGCGTAGGTGACGCCCTGGATGCCGGTCTTGATCGGATCCTCGCCCGAGATCGCGGCGGCCGCGAACGTGGCCAGGCCGACCGGCGGCGTGATGTCGGCCATGATGCCGTAATAGAACACGAACATATGCACGGCGATCAGGGGGATGACCAGGCCGTTCTGCGCGCCCAGTTCCACCACCACCGGCGCCATCAGCGTGGCCATCAGGATGTAGTTGGCCGTCGTGGGCATGCCCAGCCCCAGGATCAGGCACACCACCGCCGTGAAGACCAGCATGAGCAGCACGTTGCCCATCGACACCAGCTCGACGAAGGCCGTCATGCGCAGGCCCAGGCCGGTCAGGGTGATGGCGCCGACGATCAGTCCCGCGGTGCCGCAGGCGATGGCGATGCCTATCATGTTGCGGGCGCCTTCCTCCAGGCCGCCGACGGCGTCGCGCCATCCCTGGCGCCAGGCCGGCCCGGCCGGCTGCTTGCGGAACCAGGCGATCAGCGGGCGCTGCGTCACCATCTGGAACAGCATTGCCATCGCCGCCCAGAACGCGGACAGGCCCGCCGACAGCTCTTCCACGCTCAGGCACCACACGAGGATGCCGATCGGGATCAGGAAGTACAGGCCGGCGCGCACGGTGGGCCAGGGCTGCGGCCGCACCGGATGGTTGATGTCGATGTCCTGCGGCAGGTCGGGGTGGCGGGCCGCGATGCGCAGCAGCCACAGGTAGAGCGCGGCCAGGATGGCCAGCAGCAGCCAGGTGGCCGCGGCGCCCGCCACCGCCTGTATGCCGGTGCCGATGTAGTACACGGCGCCCATCACCACCAGCGTGCCGCTGATGCCCATGCCCCATCCCGCCAGCTTCTGCAGCGGCGTGCGCGCGGGCCCGGAGGCCATCATGGGCTGGATCCCCAGCTTCAGGGCCTCCAGGTGGACGATGTAGAAGAGGGCGATGTAGGAGATCGCGGCCGGCAGGATCGCGTGGCGGATGATGTCGGTATAGGGGATGCCGACGTATTCGATCATCAGGAACGCGGCCGCGCCCATCACCGGCGGCATGATCTGGCCGTTGACCGAGGACGCGGTTTCGATCGCCCCGGCGCGCACGCCGCCGTAGCCGGCCTTCTTCATCAGGGGTATCGTGAAAATCCCGCCGGTCACCACGTTGGCCACCGACGAGGCCGATACCAGGCCGTTGACGGCGGAAGACACCACGGCCACCTTGGCCGGGCCGCCCCGCAGGTGCCCCAGCAGCGCGAACGACACCTGCATCATGTAGTTGCCGGCGCCGCACTTGTCCAGCATGGAGCCCAGCAGCACGAAGATGAAAATGTAGGACACCGACACGCCCAGCGCCACGCCGTAGACGCCTTCGGTGGTGAGCCACATGTGGGACATCAGGCGTTCCAGCGACGCGCCCCGGTGGGCCAGCACGTCGGGCAGCCAGGGGCCGGCCAGCGCGTAGGCGACGAACACCAGGCCCAACACCGTCATGGGCAGACCCAGCGCGCGGCGCGTCACTTCCAGCAGCAGCGCCAGCCCGATGGCGGCGGTGGCCACGTCCATGGGGGTGGGCTGCCCCGGCCGGCCGGCCAGTTCGTTGTAGAACACATAGAGATAGCTTCCACAGAAGCCGGCCATCAACGCCAGCGCCCAGTCGTACCAGGGCATGCGATCGCGCGCGGACCGCTTGCTGGCCGGATAGGCCAGGTAGCCCAGGAACATGGCGATGCCCAGGTGCAGGGCGCGCGCCTCGGTGTCGTTGAAAATGCCCCAGTTCAGCGAGAACGGCAGCGGCGACGCGTACCAGAGCTGGAAGAGGGACCAGATCAGCGCGCCCGCGGCCAGCGTCGCGCCCGCGACGCCGCGCACGTTGCGGCCTCCGCGGTCGGCATCGGCGACCAGCTGTTCCAGGTCCGGGGCCGGCGATTGCGGCTCTTTTGTCATGAATTTCCCCTGCATGGTGCGCGCCACGGAAAGGCGCGCGTTGTGTCCTTGCGCGCGGCTGCGGCGCGCAAGGGGCGGCAGCCGCCGGGACCGCGCGCGGGGCGGGTCCGTCGGGCATGCCGGACTGGCGGTACCGCGGCCTTAGAGCAGGCCCTTTTCCTTGAAGTACTTCTCGGCGCCCGGATGCAGGGGCGCCGACAGGCCGTTCTTCACCATGTCAGCGGCCTTCAGGTTGGCGAAGGCCGGGTGCAGCTTCTTGAAGTCGTCGAAGTTGTCGAACACGGCCTTGACCACGGTGTAGACGGTGGCGTCGGGCACGTCGGCCGAGGTCACGAAAGTGGCGGTGACGCCGTACGTCTTGGTCTCGTCCGGGTTGTTCGGATACAGCCCGGCCGGGATCGTGGCGTGGGCGTAGTACGGGTACTTTTCGACCAGCTTGTCCACCGCGGGGCCGGTCAGCGAGACGAGCTTGGCGCCGCAGCTGGTGGTGGGGTCCTGGATGTTGGCGGACGGGTGGCCGACGCCATAGAAGAAGCCGTCGATCTTGCCATCGCACACCGCGGAGCCGTGCTCGTCCGGACGCAGTTCGGACGCGAGCGAGAAGTCCTTCATCGTCCAACCCATGGTGGCCAGCAGTTCTTCCATCGAGGCGCGGGTGCCCGAGCCGGGGTTGCCGACGTTGAAGCGCTTGCCCTTCAGGTCTTCGAAGCTCTTGATGTTGGCTTCCTTGCGCGTCACGACGGTGAACGGTTCGGGGTGGATCGAAAAGACGGAGCGCAGCTTGGGATAGGGGCCCGCCTGCTTGAACTGGCCTTCGCCGTTGTAGGCGTTGAAGCCGACGTCGGACTGCACGACGCCCAGGTCCAGTTCGCCGGCCTTGATGGTGTTGGCGTTGAAGACCGAGCCGCCGGTCGATTCGACCGAACAGCGGATGCCGTGATTGGCGCGGTCCTTGTTGACGAGGCGGCAGATGGCGCCGCCGGCGGCATAGTAGACGCCGGTGACGCCGCCCGTGCCGATACTGACGAACTTCTGTTGGGCGGCGGCAGGAGCCGGCGCCGCGGACAGCAATGCCGTGGCCAGGCCCGCGGCTGCGAGCGTCCAGGCATTGCGATGGCCCAAGGGGTGTTTGACGGACGTGGTCATGCAAACTCCTTTTGGGGGTTTTCCCCGTGAGATTGCCGGTCTTTGCCGGCGGTTGGCGCATCCCGCGAGCCCGCGGAACGCCCTGTGCGAATCTTCACGCGCCCGCGCGAGGCGGGCAGGGGCGCGGCGGATTCCCCCCGCCGCGCCGGCAGCCGGCGCCTAGGCGCGCGCCTGCTCGATGGCGGCGTCGATGGCGCCGGCCAGGCGTTCGGTCAATTGGTCCAGTTCATCCTCCGTGACGATGAAGGGCGGCGCGAGCAGCACGTGGTCGCCCTGGCGGCCGTCGATGGTGCCGCCCATCGGATAGACCATCAGTCCGCGCGCCATGGCCTCGCGCTTGATGCGCGCATGCAGCGACAGCGCCGGATCGAAGGTCTGCTTGCTGGCGCGGTCGCGCACCAGCTCGACGCCCATGAACAGGCCTCGGCCGCGGATATCGCCCACGTGCGGATGGGCGCCCAGCGCGTGTTCGAGCCGAGCGCGCAGGCCCGCGCCTTGCTCGCGCACGCGCGCCAGCAGGCCGTCGCGCCGGATCACGTCCTGCACGGCGAGCGACGCCGCGCAGGCCACCGCATGGCCCAGGTAGGTGTGGCCGTGCTGGAAGAAGCCGCTGCCTTGCTGCATGGCTCCCACGATGCGCTGCTGCGCCATCACGGCGCCGATGGGCTGATAGCCGCCGCCCAGGCCCTTGGCGATGGTGATCAGATCGGGCGTCACGCCTTCCTGCTCCACCGCGTACAGCGTGCCGGTGCGGCCCATGCCGCACATCACTTCGTCGGCGATCAGCAGCACGCCATGGCGGTCGCATACCTCGCGGATGCGCCGGAAGTAGCCGGGCACGGCGGTGACCGCGCCGGCCGTGGCGCCGACCACGGGCTCGGCCACGAAGGCCATGACGGTGCCCGGGCCCAGCCGTTCGAAGGTCTGCTCCAGTTCGAGGGCCAGGCGCTCGCCGTACTGTTCGGCGCTTTCGCCTTCACGCTGGTCGCGGTACGCATAGCAGGGCGAAACGTGCTCGACCTCGATCAGCAGCGGCGCGAATTGCGCGCGCCGCCAGGCGTTGCCGCCCACCGCCAGCGCGCCCAGCGTATTGCCGTGGTAGCTCTGCCGGCGCGCAACGATGTGGCGGCGTTCGGGCTGGCCGATCTCGACGAAGTACTGGCGAGCCATTTTCAGCGCCGCCTCCACGGCCTCCGAGCCGCCCGACACGAAGTACGCGTGCGAGATGCCGGCCGGGGCGTCGGCGACCAGGCGGTCGGCCAGCTGCTCGGCCACTTCCGTGGTGAAGAAGCTGGTGTGCGCATAGGCCAGCGCGTCGATCTGAGCATGCATGGCGGCCTGGATGTCGGGATGGTTGTGGCCCAGGCAGGAAACGGCGGCGCCGCCCGAGCCGTCGAGATAGGCGCGGCCGGCGCTGTCATAGACCCAGGCGCCCTGGCCGCGCACGGCGACAGGGGGCGTCTGGCGTAGGGATCGATGCAGGACGTGGGTTTGGCTCATGAGGCGATTCCACTGATCAGGAGTTGAAGACGAATCCGGGCGTCAGGCCGGCCGGCGGGGCTGGCCGCCGTTCCAGTAAATGTTGTCGGTGAGCAGGCGCTGCTCCACCTCGGTCAGGCGGTTCAGCACCTCGTCTCCGCCGCGCGCCGTCAGGCGCGCGATCAGGTGTTCGGCCAGGCCCAGCAGGCCGGCGGTGGTATGGAAGAACGAACCGGGCCCGTGGCGGGCGGGGCGGGCCTGCACCCCGTCGCGATCGGGCGGGGCGAAGCGCAGCGTATGGCGGGCATCCACGGCCAGTGGCGAGAGCGGGTCGTCGGTCAGCGCGATGAGCGCGACGCCGCGCTGGGCCGCCTGGCGCGCCAGCTGGACGGTGGCGGTGGGATAGGGCGCCTGCGAAATCACGATCAGCGCGTCGCTGGCGCCCAGGTTGTCGGCCTGTTCGGCGGGGGCGCCGCCCAGGCCGTCGATCAGCACGCTGTTGCGGCGCACCAGCTGGTAGGCATAGCGCATCTGGAAGGCGATGCCGAAGGCGGAACGCGTTCCCAGAAAGCCCACCTGGCGGGCTTCCAGCAAGGTCTGCACCGCCGCGTCGAAGGCGGAGGGCGGGTTCAGGGCGCACACGGAGCCCACGGCCTGCACCTGATATTCGGTCAGTACGTCGTGCCCGGGCGCGGCGGGCTCGCCCGCGGCGGCCTGCAAGGCGGCCGCGCGGTCGCGCAGCCCCGGCTTGCCCTGTCCGGCCAGCGCCTGCTGGAAGGGCAGGCGGAAATCCTCGTAGCTGGAGAACCCCACGGCCCGCGCGAGCCGCAGCATCGTGGCGGGCGCGACGCCCAGCGCCTGGGCCTGGCGCCGCATCGACCACAGGCCGACCTCGGCCGGATGCGCCGCGACCCAGCGCGCCGCCCGCTGCAGTTCCGGGGGCAGGTGTTCCAGCTTTTCCTGGAGGGCGAGGAGCAGATCCGACGGGAGGGACATATCGGGCGGCGATTCTGAAAAAAACACATGATAAATCTCTGTTCAATTAAAAAACATGTGTTTTTTATAGGGGCTTCCACCTAGGGCCGCGCAGGGGAAATTCCGCTACCGCGCCGGGGCCGCAAGTCCATGAATCTTGCTGTCATCCGCAGCAAACTCGTATTCATTTATTTACATCGTGCAGGGGGATTTTTGTTTGACTCGAATAGATCGTGCGCATATCATTCGTATAGAAATGAATTTGACCGAATCCACTTTTCCCCATGACTGACGCAGCGAAATCCGATCCCACCCAGCAGTACGACCTGCGCATTTTGCGGGCCCTGCGCCGCATTACGCGCTCGATCGCGCTGCACTCTCGCCAGCTGTCCGCCGTCAGTCATATCACCGCGCCGCAACTGATGTGCCTGCGCACGGTGATCGGCAACGGCCCCATGACGGCCACGGCCATCAGCCGCGAGATGCACGTCAGCCCCAGCACCGTGGTGGGCATCCTGGATCGCCTGGAAGACAAGGGCCTGATCCGCCGCGAGCGCGGCCGTGAAGACCGCCGCATCGTGTTCGTCACGGCCACGGAAGCCGGGCGCGAGCTGGCGCAGGGCGCGCCTTCTCCACTGCAGAAGCATCTTGCCGACGCGCTCAACGCGCTGCCGGAACTCGAACAGGCCACCATCACGCTGTCCCTGGAGCGCATCGTCGCGCTCATGGAGCAGGATGGCCAGGCCGCCGTCGACACGCATGGCGATGTGTCGTCGCCCATCCTTGAAGTGCCCACGGGCGGGGCACCCCCAGAATCGGGAATCGTCGCATGAAGAAAAACGAACTGGACTACCCAACCCTCTCAAGTGCCGTGGCGCCGGCGGTCAGCGCGCAGACCCATACCATGCGTCTGCCCGACCGCAAAGACGGCGCCGCCATCCACCGCCTCATTTCCGAGTGCCCGCCACTCGACCTGAATTCCCTCTACGCGTACCTGCTCCTTGCCGAGCACTTTCGCGACACCTGCGTCCTGGCCGAAAGCTCCGGCGGGCGTATCGACGGTTTTATCTCCGCTTATGTGATCCCGACCCGGCCCGACGTCCTGTTCGTCTGGCAGGTCGCGGTGCACACCCGCGCACGCGGCCATCGGTTGGGCCGCGCCATGCTCCGCGAACTCTTGCGTCGCAAGGGTCTTGAGCATGTCCGCTATCTCGAAACCACGGTGGGGCCTGACAACCAGGCATCGCGTCGCAGTTTCGCCGGCCTGGCCGGCGAACTGGGCGCCCACGTCTCCGAACAGCCGTTCTTCGACCGGCACCTCTTCGGCGGCGCGGACCATGACGATGAGATGTTGTTGAGGATAGGTCCGTTCGCCTTGCCGACCCCTTAGGGGTGGCGCAAGCCCAGCGGTCTTATCGACTACCGGGATGGTTGGCCGATCCGGATGCGCGAAAGCACCCGGAGGGAGCTGGCCGTCTGTCAACTTATGAGATGAAAGGGAGGATTAATCATATGGACTTGAAAATCTTTGACCGGATGGAGTCGGAGGTGCGGGGCTACATCCGGTCGTTCCCCGTGATCTTCAGCCAGGCCAGGGGTTCGACGCTGATCGATGAAGACGGCACCGAGTACATCGATTTCTTCAGCGGCGCCGGCACCCTCAATTACGGCCACAACAATCCTGTTCTCAAGGAAAAGCTGCTGGAGTATGTGCAGTCGGACGGCGTCGTCCATGGCCTGGACATGGCCACCAGCGCGAAGAAGCGTTTCCTGGAGACGGTGGATCGCGTGCTGCTCAAGCCGCGCAACTGGCAGTACACCCTGCAGTTCACCGGCCCGACGGGAACCAACGCCGTCGAGGCGGCGCTGAAGATCGCGCGCCAGGTCAAGGGGCGTTCGAACGTCATTTCGTTCACGCACGGATTCCATGGCGTGAGCGGCGGCTCGCTGGCGGTGACCGCCAACATGAAATTCCGCGAAGCCTCCGGCTATGCGCTGGGCAACACCTCGTTCATGCCCTACGACGGATACTTCGGTCCGGACGTGGACACCATGGCCTACCTTGAGCGCATGCTGGAGGACCCCAGCAGCGGCATGGACAAGCCTGCCGCCGTCATCGTGGAGACGGTGCAGGGCGAAGGCGGCGTGAACGTCGCCACCCTGCGTTGGCTGAAAGAGCTGGAGAAGCTCTGCAAGCGCCACGACATGCTGCTCATCGTGGACGACATCCAGGTCGGCTGCGGCCGCACCGGCACGTTCTTCAGCTTCGAGGCCGCGGGCATCCGTCCCGACATCATCACCCTGTCGAAGTCGCTGTCCGGTTTCGGCCTGCCGATGTCGCTGGTGCTGATGAAGCCCGAACTGGACGTCTGGAAACCGGGCGCCCACAGCGGCACGTTCCGCGGCAACAACCTGGCCTTCGTCACGGCGACTCAGGCGCTGGAAACCTACTGGACCAATGCCGCCTTCACCGCCGACATCCAGCGCAAGGAGCGCCAGGTGCGCGACTGGCTGGAGAACCTGGTTCACAGCTATCCCAACGCCGGCCTGTCGGTGCGCGGCCGCGGCCTGATCCAGGGGCTGGTGTGCAACGCCACGCCCGCCCTGGCCAACCGCATCGCGCAGAACGCCTTCAAGAAGGGCGTGGTGATCGAAACCTCGGGCGCGCAGGACGAAGTGCTGAAGCTGCTGCCCGCGCTGACGATCGAGGAAGAGCTGCTGGGCAAGGGACTGGAGGTGATCGAGGCCAGCGTGGCGGAGGCGCTCGCCGAAGAAGGGCAGTCCGCCCGCATCCTGAAATTTGGAGGAAAACGTCAATGATCGTACGCAATGTCAAAGATGTGATCGGCACCGCCGATGAGGTCCGCACCGATACCTGGGTCAGCCGCCGCGTGCTGCTGAAGAAGGACGGGATGGGGTTTTCCTTTCACGAAACCACCATCTTCCCGGGCGGCCGCACCCATATCCACTACAAGAACCATCTTGAAGCGGTGTGGTGCATCGAGGGCGACGGCTCCATCGAAACCATTGCCGACGGCAAGAAATACGACCTGGGACCCGGCGTGGTCTATGCCCTGAACGAGCATGACGAGCACTGGCTGTGCGGCGGCAAGGAGCCGCTGCGCGTCATCTGCGTCTTCAACCCGCCGCTGACCGGCCAGGAAGTGCACGACAAGGAAGGCGTCTACGCACTGCCCGAGGCCGAGGCCCAGGTCGCCTGATACAAGGAGGTTCGCATGATCTCAGCTGCACAGGATCCGTACGCCTCGCGTACGGATCGAAGTTCCGCCATCATCGCCCGCCAGGATCCGGTGGTTTACGAGGACGGCAAATACGCCAGCGCCCTGAATGCCGAGCAAGTCGGGCTGTACGAGCGCGACGGTTTCCTCCTGCTGGAGAACCTGTTCTCCGAAGACGAGATCCGCGCGCTGTCGTCCGAAGTTGAACGCATGACGCGCGATCCCTCGATCATCCGCCGGGAAGAGTCCATCACCGAGCCGGGCAGCAATGCCGTGCGCTCCATCTTCATGGTGCACGTGCTCAATCCGATCCTGTCGCGCCTGGTGCGCGATCCCCGGTTGGTCAACGTGGCGCGCCAGATCCTCGGCTCCGAGGTGTACATCCACCAGTCCCGCGCCAACATGAAGCCCGGCTTCAAGGGCAAGGAGTTCTACTGGCACTCCGACTTCGAGACCTGGCACGTCGAAGACGGCATGCCCTCGATGCGCGCCCTCAGCTGCTCGGTGCTGCTGACCGACAACAACGAGTGCAACGGTCCGCTGATGCTGGTGCCGGGTTCGCACCGGCAGTTCATCTCGTGCGTGGGCGAGACGCCCAACGATCACTACAAGCAGTCGCTGAAAAAGCAGGAATACGGCGTGCCGGATCCGGTCAGCCTGCAACTGCTGGTGGAGCAGGGCGGTATCCGCTCCATGACGGCCAAGGCCGGTTCGGTGGTGTTCTTCGACTGCAACACGATGCACGGCTCCAACAGCAACATCTCGCCGTGGCCGCGCGCCAACGTGTTCATGGTCTACAACAGCATGGAGAACACCTTGAGCCCGCCCAAGTACGGGCTCACGCCGCGTCCCGAACACATCGCGACGCGCAAGGGGTTCAAGGCGGTCACGCCGCTGGACACGCTGAAGCTGGTCGGCGGCTGAACCCGCCGACAGGAAACCCGGGCAGCGGATCGCCCGGGTTTTTTTTCGCCCGCGGGCCAGGCGTAGGAAAAAATGCCCGAGCAAGCCGCCAGCACGGGAGGCGGGGATCCGTCCCTCCTCTGCTATTCTTGGCGCATCCCGCCATCCTGGAACCCGGTTCGCCATGTCCGCCCGCATCCTCAGCCTGCATATCTACCCGCTCAAGTCCTGCGCGGGCATCGACCTGAACGAATCCCCCATCGATCGCGCCGGCCTGGCCCACGACCGGCGCTGGATGCTGATCGGGGACGACGGGGCGTTCATGACGCAGCGCCAGTGGCCGGCCATGGCGCTCGTTCGCACGGCGATCACGGCGGATGCCCTGCGCCTGTCCGCGCCCGGCATGCCGGATCTGGACGTCCCGCTGGACGGTTCCGGCCTGGAAGGCGGCCCGCAGGACGTCACCGTCTGGAAGGACACGATCGCGGCCCGGCGCGAAAGCGAGGCCGCCGGACGCTGGTTTTCCGAATTCCTCGGAACGCCGTGCCGCCTGTACAAGGTCGACGCGGCCGCGCGGCGGCCGGCCAAGCTCGACTGGGTCTCGCGCTGGACCGAGTCGCATCCCGACCTGGCCGACAGTTTTTCGGGCGACCACCATTTCGGCTTCGCCGACGGCTTTCCGCTACTGGTGGCCAACCAGGCCTCGCTGGACGACCTCAACGCGCGCCTGCGCGCCAAGGGGGCCGAGCCGGTGCCGATGGACCGCTTCCGACCCAATATCGTGGTGGAGGGCGAATGGGAACCCTTCGAAGAAGACCATACCGCGATGATCGTCGCGGCCGGCGTGAAGATGGCGTTCGTCAAGCCCTGCACCCGCTGCTCGATTCCGGACATCGACCAGCGCACCGCCCAGCGCTATGAAGAGCCGGGCCGCACGCTGGCGGGCTACCGCAATCTGGAAATCGGGGTGGTATTCGGCCAGAACGCCATTCTCGACGCGCCCGCCGGGGCGCGCCTGAAAGTGGGCGACGGGGTGGAGATCGAACTGGATTTCTAGGCCGCGCCGGCGCGGGCCGAAGACAGCTTCAGGCCTGCCAGGCCCGGCACGTTCAGGGCGATGCTGCCGATGCCCGCCCACACCGCTCAGGCGGCGCCCAGGGCAGGGCTTTCATGGCGACCGCCAGCAGCCGGTCGCTGGCAGCGGGCCGTCCCGCTGCGGCAAAAACTATAGAATACCGGCTTCCAACGGCAAAACCGGGTGCCGGGCATCAACTCTTGCAACACTTCGCGTTCCGGGCCGCGAAACCAGGATATTCCCATCATGCAACGCATTATGCTGCGGGCAAAGCTGCACCGCGTCACGGTCACCGAAGCCGACCTTCACTACGAAGGGTCTTGTGGCATCGACGAAGACCTGCTGGACGCTGCCGGCATGCGCGAGTTCGAACGCATCGAACTCTACAACGTCACCAACGGCGAACGCTTCGACACCTACATCATCAAGGCGGCCCGCGGCAGCGGCGCCATTTCCTTGAACGGCGCCGCCGCGCGCCGGGCCCAGGTCGGCGATCTGCTGATCATCTGCACCTACGGCCCGATGTCCGAAGCCGATTCGGCCGCGCACAAGCCGCAGGTCGTGCTGGTGGACGACGCCAACCGCGTCAAGGAAATCCGCAAGTTCCCGGCCTGAGGCCGGGCCGAGCGCGACGCCCGCCTTGCCGGCCGGCGCCGCGTCAACCCTGAACTGTTTCATCATGAGCTTCCAGGTCATCATCCAACCCAGCCAGCATCAATTCCCGGTCGAGCCCGGCCAGACCGTGCTCGATGCCGCCCTGGCCGCGGGCATCGTCCTGCCTTATAGCTGTCGCAACGGCGCGTGCTCCACCTGCAAGGGCCGCGTGGTTTCCGGGGAGTTCGATGCCGGGCAGTATCCGGCGCAGATCCTGTCGCCCGAAGAACTGGCCGACGGCTACACGCTGTTCTGCCAGGCCCGTCCGGCTTCCGACATGGTGGTCGAGTCCACCGAGGTCCGCCTGGCCGGCGACATCCAGATCCGCAAGCTGCCCTCGCGCGTGCAGACGCTGGAACGCGTGGCGCCGGACGTCACGGTGATCAAGCTGCAGCTGCCGGCTTCTGAGCAGTTCCGCTATTACGCCGGGCAGTACATCGAAGTCATCCTGAAGGACGGCCGCCGTCGCAGCTATTCCATGGCGGGCGCCCCGCATACCGGCAGCCCCCTCGAACTGCACATCCGCCACATGCCGGGCGGCGTCTTCACCGACCACGTCTTCGGCGCCGGCGAGACGCAGATGAAAGAGCGCGAGATCCTGCGCCTGGAAGGGCCTTTCGGCTCCTTCTTCCTGCGCGAGGACAGCGACAAGCCCATCGTGCTGCTGGCCAGCGGCACGGGCTTCGCGCCGGTCAAGGCGATCGTCGAGCACATGATCCACAACAACATCAATCGTCCCGTCGCGCTCTACTGGGGCGGGCGCCGTCCGCGCGATCTCTACATGCACGAGCTGGCGCAGTCGTGGGAGGCCCAGCTGCCGGCGTTCCGCTACGTGCCGGTGGTGTCCAACGCCCTCCAGGAAGACGGCTGGACCGGCCGCACCGGCTTCGTCCACGAGGCCGTCCTGCAGGACATCGCCGACCTGTCCGGCCATCAGGTCTATGCCTGCGGCACGCCGCTGATGGTGGACGCGGCCAGGCGCGAGTTCAGCAGCCAGAACGGGCTGCCCCCGGAAGAGTTCTACGCGGACGCCTTCACGTCCGAAGCCGACTTGGCGAAAGCCGCGTCCTGAGTAACAGGGCATGAATGAAAGGGGCGGAACGAACGGGCCTGGAAAGGTTTGTGACTTCCGCCCCTTTTTATTCCGTAGGCGCGGCGAAATCGCCGGGGTAAACTGCCGTGGCAGCAGCTTGCCATGGGTCGCGGACATCGGGTCCGCGGACCGAGCTGGCACGCAAGGAGCAATGCGGGCATGAAAGTAGCGGTATTGGGTGGCGGCATCATCGGAATCTCCAGCGCCTGGTGGCTGAACCAGGCGGGCCACGACGTCGTGGTCATCGATCGCTGCACCGGTCCCGCGCAGGAAACCAGCCTGGCCAACGGCGCCCAGATTTCGGTGTCGTATGCCGAGCCCTGGGCCAATCCGCAGGCGCCCTTCAAGCTGCTCAAATGGATGTTCCAGGACAACGCCCCGCTGCTGTTCCGCCCGCAGCTGGACTGGCGGCAATGGATGTGGGGTCTCGCCTTCCTGCGCGAATGCCTGCCCGGCCGCCTGGCGCCCAATATCCGCGCCATGGTCCGCATGGCCGAATACAGCCGCGCCACCTTGCGCGGCATGCGCGCCGACCTGGGCATCCAGTACGACCATCTTGAGCGCGGCATCCTGAATTTCTACCGCGACCAGCACGAATTCGAGAACTCGCAACGCGCCGCCGGCCTGATGCGCGACTTCGGCGTGGAGCGGCGCGTGGTGTCGACCGACGAGGTCATCGCCATCGAGCCCGCCCTGGCGCCGCATCGCCAGACCATCGTCGGGGGCGACTACACGCCCGAGGACGAAAGCGGCGACGTGCACCTGTTCACGGTGGCCCTGGCCGAGCACTGCGCCCGCGCCGGCGTCGAATTCCACTACAACACCCGCGCCACGCGCCTGCTGACCACCGGCGGCACGGTGCAGGGCGTCGAAATCATCGGGCCCGACGGCCGCTACGGCGCCTTGTCGGCCGATGCCTATGTCGTGGCCATGGGCAGTTTCAGTCCCGGCCTGTTGCGTCCCCTGGGCATCCCCTGCAACGTCTACCCGGCCAAGGGCTATTCCGCGACCTTCCCGGTGCTCAAGCCGGACGGCGCGCCCACGGTCAGCCTGACCGACAGCAGCCATAAAGTCGTATTCTCTCGTTTGGGCGACCGTCTGCGCATGGCGGGCACCGCGGAGTTGTCCGGATATTCCCGCAGCCTGAACACGGGGCGCTGCGAAGCCATGACCCGCCTGGCGCGCGAACTTTTTCCCGACGCGCTCGATTTCGAGCGCGTCAGCTATTGGTCGGGCTTGCGTCCGTCCACTCCCTCGAACGTGCCCATCATCGGCCGCAGCCGTATCCCCAACCTGTACGTCAATACAGGGCACGGTACGCTCGGTTGGACGATGGGCGTTGGCTCGGGCCGGGCATTGGCCGATCTGCTCAGCGGACGGCGGCCAGAACCGGAATTTCCTTTTCTTGGTCTGTGAACCTATGAAGAATCTGCAATTGGCGGGCATTGCCCGCGCGATGTTCGCCAACCGGCGCGCATGGGTATTCGGCGCCGCCATGGCGATGGCCGGAGCGGCCAATGCCGCCGCGGTCGAAATACAGGTCTGGCACACGCTGACCGACGCAAACAAGGCCGAGTTCGAAAAGCTCGCCAAGCAATACAACAAGGAGCAGGACCAGGTCCGCGTCACGCTGCGCGGCTTCGCCTCGGCCAGCGCGCTGGAACAAGAGGCCGTTTCCGCCGTCAAGGCCAAGAAGGGCCCGAACCTGCTGCAACTGACCGACAACCATTCGCCCGAAGTCGTGGCCCAGCACAAGGCCGTGCTGCCGATGTACGAATTGCTGGCCAAGTATCCGATCAAGGACCTGAACTGGTTCGTGCCGGCCACCAGCAGCTTCACGCGCGACAGCAAGGGCCGCCTGCTGGCGTTCCCCTGGATGGCCGAAGTGCCGGTGATGTTCTACAACACCGCCGCCTACAAGAAGGCCGGCCTGGATCCCAACAAGCCCGCCCGCACCTGGACCGCGCTGCAAGCCGAACTGCTGAAGCTGCGCGACGTGGCCGACATCGACTGCCCCTACGCTTCCAGCGAGCAGGTCACGGTCCATCTGGAAAACCTGGCGCCGATCAACAACCAGCTGTTCACCAGCAACAACAACGGGCTGGACGCCGTCACCAAGAAGTCCGCCGCGCCGGCCATGCAGTTCGACACGCTCTACATGCGCCACATCTCGCTGATGGTGAGCTGGAAGCGTTCGCTGCTGTTCGTGGCGCACTCGGGCGACAACGCCAGCGACAAGCTGTTCGCCAAGGGCGAATGCGCGGTGCTGACCTCCAATACCGGCGCCTTCGGCCAGTTCCTCAATACCAAGTCGCTGTCGTTCGGCGTCGCGCCGCTGCCTTACTACGACCAGGTCACCAAGGACGGCGGCAAGCCGTTCGTGAGCGGTTCGGCGCTGTGGGCGCTCGAAGGCCATCCCCAGGCCGAGGAAAAGGCCACCGCCCAGTTCCTGGCCTGGCTGTCCAAGCCCGTCATCGCCGCCGAATGGCACCAGCGCACCGGCTACCTGCCGCTGACGGAAGCCGCCTTCCGCGCTTCGGACGTCTCGTTCTACGACCGCATCCCCGGCGTCCAGGCGCTGATCGCCTCCATGCGCACGCAGCCGGGCACCAACAGCCGCGGCTTCCGCATGGCCAACTACGAGCGCATCGAGCCCGTGCTGAACCAGCAGCTCAACGAAGCCTTCGAAGGCAAGGTGCCGCCGGTGGCGGCGCTGAACAACGCCGCTTCGCAGGCGCGCAGCATCGCCGCGCAGCGCTGATCTCGGCAAGGCAATCCGGCGGCGCCCGCGCCGCCCGGAAACCCGGTCCTCGGACCGGGTTTTTTTTCGCCCGGCGAAGGCAGCGGGACCAAAGCATCCATTCGTACATGCCAGTCTGGCGAGGCCGGGGGCGCTCATCCACCATGCGTGCATGCGCATCGCTTCCGGTGCGCCTTTCGCTCGCGGTGAGGCATGTTTCGACTCTTCTTCATGGCGGCAGGCCTGTCCTGCCTGGGGGCTTGCACATGGTCCGACAAGGGCGCCGCCGGATCGTCCTGGCAGGCGGCGCGGCCGGCCGCGCAAGGCTTCCGCTTCGACTGGCAGCTGTCCGGCGATCCCGCCGTGGCGCCCATGCAGGTGTTCGACGACGGCAAGGAAACCTGGCTGCAATTCGCGCCCGGGCAGGCCTTGCCGGCGATCTTCGGCATCGGCAGCGATGGCGAACGCGCCTTGCCGTATTTCCGGCGCGACCCCTATGTGGTGCTGACGGGCGGATGGAACCGGCTGGCGTTCCGGGGAGGGCGTTTGTCGGCCCGGGCGCAGCGCCTGCAGGCGCTTGCCGACGCAAGCGTCGAGCGCGCGCCGGACGCGCCGCAACCCCTCGCGCCGCGCAGCTTGCCGGAATCCGCCGTTTCGCCGGGCGCCGTTCCCCTGGCCGCGGTCGCGGAGCCGGTCGCCGCCGTGCCGGCCGCGGCTTCGCCAGCCGCCGCCGTTGCGCCCGGCGCCCCGGATAGCCCGGGCGTCCCGCCCGCGCGCTATCGCGCCGCGCCGCCGGACGCCACCTTGCGGGCCGTGCTGGCGCGCTGGGCTGGCATGGCGGGGTGGACGTTCCAGCCGCAGCATTGGGCGGTCGACGTCGACATCCCGCTGTCCGCCACGGCGGAATTCTCCGGCGATTTCAAATCGGCCGTGCGCGAACTGCTGGGCGCCACCGAACTCGCGGAAAAGCCGCTGCAACCTTGCTTCTACGGCAACAAGGTGCTGCGCGTCGTGCCGCTGGCGCAGTCCTGCACGCGCATGGCCGCGCCGGGAGGGGCCGCCGCATGAACCGCAGACTGCTTGCCTGCGCCGTGGCATCGGGGATGCTGGGCGGATGCTCGATCTCGCAGCAGGCCGCCGACCACCGCCGCGCCGCCGTCGAACGGCAGGCCGGAGCCACCGCCCGCCACCAGGCCTTCGCCGATGGCCTGACCGACCGCGCCTCGCGCCAGGCCGCGCAGGAGGTCGCCATGCCCTGGCTGGCCGGCAAACCTCAGCCGCTGGCGCGTGAAGTGCTGCTGCCTCCCGCCTTGCGGGAAAACGTGAAAACCACGCTGATGCTGGCCGACGACGCCGATCTGCCCGAGGTCGCGCAGCGCCTGACCGCCGCCACGGGCATCGCCGTGCGCGTGCGGCCGGATGCCTTGCTGCCGCTGGACTTGTTCCTGCCGCGGCTGGCCGCCAGCGGCGCGCTCGCCATTCCTGCGCCCGCCAGCCTGGAAATCCGCGCGGGCGGGCAGCCGTTGGCCGATCTGCTCGATGCCCTCGCGGCCCGCTATTCCGTGCATTGGCGCTACGAGCACAACGCGCTGGAGTTCTATCGCACCGAAAGCCGCGTGTTCGACCTGCGCGCGCTCTCGCTTGCCAGCAAGGTCGACATCCGGCTGGGCCGCTCGGGCAGCGCGGAAGGCGAGGGCTTCGAAAGCGCGTCCAACACCACGCTGTCCGCCGGCGAACACAATGCGCTGGCCGTCCTGCGCGCCAACATCATGCCGCTGCTGACCCGTTCCGGCGTCGTGGCCGACGCGGTCGAGGGCGCCACGTCCCTCGTCGTCACGGATACTCCGGAAGCGCTGGAGCGCGTCGCCCGCTACCTCGAACGCGAGAACAAGGCGCTGACGCGGCGCGTCCGGCTGGTCTTCGAGGAAATCACCGTCATCGCCAACGACGCGGTATCGGGCGGCATCGATTGGAGCGCCGTCTATGCCGCGGCCGGCGCCACGGCCCGGCTGGCGCTGCCGGGCGGCGGCGGCGACGGCGTGCTCGATGCCTCGGTGGGCAAGGGGCCGTTCCGGGGTTCGCAGGCCATCGTCTCCGCGCTCAGCCAGATGGGGGCCGTCGTGCGGCATAGCCGGGTTCCCGTCCTGACGCTGAACCGCCGGCCCGTCACGCACGCCGTGAGAACCACGTTTTCCTACATCGACCGGGTGCAGAGCACCGCCGTGGCCGGAACCGCGCCGGGCGGCGCCAATGGCACGCTGCCGGCCGTCTCCATCAGCCAGAAGGAAGAAACGGTCGGCTCGTTCCTGACGCTGCTGCCCGACATCCAGGAAGACGGCCAGATCCTGCTCTCGCTCGCCTACGACAACGCGGTCGCGCAGCCCTTGAAAACCATCACCTTCGGCGAGCGCGGCAACCAGGTCCAGATGCAGCAGATCACGATCGACGGCAACGGCACGGTGCAGCAGATCGAACTGCGCCCCGGGCAGCCCATCATCGTTTCCGGCTTCGACCGCAGCCAGGACCAGCACGAACGCCGGCGGCTCGCGCCCGGCGCGCCGCTGATCGCGGGCGGCCAGGACAGCGCCTCGTCAGAACGCACCACCACGCTGGTGCTCGTGACGGCCCAGGTCGAAGAGGGGTACTAGGCATGGACCGAACTCCTCTCACGCTGCTGCTCGACTGCCCCGGCGCGGGGCGAACGCTGGCGTTCGGCCTGCGCTGGCACGCGCTGATCGGCTCCAACGTGCCCGCGCTGGCCCGTGCTCGCGGCCGGCGTCTGCGGGCCAGCCATTACGTCGTGGGCGGGGCGCCCGCCACCATGGCGGGCTACGGACGCGTGCGATCGCGGCGGGGCGGCGGGTGGCGCGCCGGTTTTGCGCGAGGGCGCGGCGAGGCCCGCGTCCAGGCTGCTGCACAGCTCTTCGCCCTGCTGTATCCCGACGGCGGGCATAGCCTGATCCGACTGCCGGACGGCGGTCACTGGCTGGTGGCGGCCCAGCGGGGCACGGTGCTGTCCCAGACCGACCGCGTGTTCGCGTCCCTGGACGAGGCGCTGCGCGAGCAATCGCTGTTGCTGGCCCAGCGGCCCGCCTTGCCCATGCGCGAGGCCGGCGCGGTCTGGGCCGCGCTTCAGCAGGCGGTGGATCCGGCCGCCCGGCTGGTCGCGCTGCCGAGCCGCTGGGCCGAGGTGCCGCTGGCCTTGCGGCTATTCCTGGCGTGCGTAGGGCTGGCGGCTCTTGCGCCTGCCCTATGGAGCGCCTTGGAAACGCAATGGCGCGGGCGCGAAGCGCCGGCGGCCGACGGCGCCGAAGAGGGCCCGTCCCAGCCCGATCCCTACCTCGTATTGCTGCAAACCACGGCGGCCCACGCGCCTTCCGAAGTGGGCCGTCTATTGTCCGGCCTGGGCCGGCTGCCCATACAGGTCGCGGGATGGGCGCTGAGCCGCGCGCAGTGCACGGCGGAGCCGCGCGGTTGGGGCTGCTCGGCGGCCTACGTCCGGGTCCGCTCCTCTGCCACGAACCAGGCGCTGCATGCGCTGCGGCCCGCCGGCTGGGAACTGTCGTTCCAGCCGATGGAGGGAGCGACGCTGTCCTGGCGGATGGCTGCGCGTCAGGCGCGCTTGGCCGACCTGTCGCTGCCCACCGGCCTCCAGGTCGATACCGGGCTGGTCGCCGCCTTGCAGCGTCTGCAGCCGGCATTTTCCGCGATCGCGCTGGCGGCGGCCTCGCCGCTGCCCATGGTGGCGCCGCCCGCGGCCCAGGATGCCTCCAGCCAGCGGCCGGAGCGGCCCGGCGTTCGCCGGCGGGCCCTGGTCTTGCGCGGGCCGCTGCGTTCGTTCGCCTTGTTGCCGGACGCCATTTCAACGGCGCGGTGGTCGCGCCTGTCGCTGGAAATCCGGCCACAGCCGAGGCCCGGCCTGGCCGCGAGCACGCTTATCGCCGAATTGCAGGGAGAACTCTATGAGCAGGAATAGGGCAGGCGCCGCCCGCGGCGGGCATGCGGCGCGGTTGGTCGCGGGGATAGCCGCGGGGATCGTATTGGCGGTCGCGCTTGCGTCGGGCGTCCGCGCCCAGCTTCCACCGCCGGCCACGGAAGAACCGCAGGCCTGGCCGGAAGCCGAAACCGTGCGCATGCTGCTGCGCGCCGACGCCGCGGCCGCCCTGGCGGACTGCCGCGTTCCCGGCATCTGCCCGGCGGGCGCAGGATCCGCACCCGCGTCGGGACCGGCGGCGCCCGCCGCCCGTTCGCTCGACGACATCCGCGTGCTGGCCATCTTCGGCATGGCGCGCAGCCTGCGCGTCGATCTCAACGTCAATGGCGCGGTGCTGCGCTACCAGTCGGGCCGCGGCGCGCCCATCGCGGGCGCGGCCGTGGCGGGCGCCTATCAGCTGCTCGCCATCGAGGACGCCTGCGTGCGGCTGAGCCGCGATGGCCTCGAACGCATCGCCTGCCTCGATCTCGGCAGGGCCCACCCATGACGGCGCCCGCCTTGCCGGTTGCCGTTTCGGCAGCCCGTCCGCCCGAGCTGCGAACGCCGGAAGACATCGCCCGCATGGCGCCGGCGTACGCGCGCGCCCTGGGCCGCGAGTTCGACCTGGCCGCGCTGGCGGGCAGGCTGTGTCCGGTCTTGCTGGAAAGCGGCGAGGTCGCCGTCTTCGCCGTGAAGGACTACACGCTGGGCGACCAGATCGACGAAATCGAACGCATGATCACGGCGCAGGGATACCGGTTGGCGCGGGTGCCGCGCTATCAGTTGCCGTCGCCGCTGCTATTGATGGTGGCCCGCGGCCAGCTTGCCGCGCCGGGGCTGGTCGGGCGGGCCGGCGCGCGGCAGGAAGCGCGCGTCTCGGCCCTCGCCGCGCTGTTCCTGGACATCGTGCGCTGGGGCGTGGCGCAGGGGGCGAGCGACGTGCACATCAACATCGACCGGCGGCGCGAAACCTGCGAGATCCGCTACACCATCGGCGGCGAATACGTGGGCACGGAGCGCTTCGCGGGCCTGTCCAACGCGACGCTGCTGGAAGTCCTGGCCGTGGCCTGGATGGACGTTCGGGGCGGCAACGGCGCGGTGTTCGATCCGGCGCTGGAACAGCAGGGGCGCATCGCCCTGGACGTGGACGGCGCGCCGGTCATGTTGCGCTGGGCGTCGCTGGCCGCCGACGCGGGGCCGTCGGTCTGCCTGCGCATCCTGCGGCTGGACGCGACCGCCGATGGCGACCTGCTCGCGCTCGGCTACCTGCCGGCGCAGGTCGAGATCCTGCTGCGCGCCCGCGAGCGCGAGGGCGGGGCCATCGTGCTCGCGGGCGTGGTCGGCTCGGGAAAATCCACCACCATCGCCACGCTGATGCGGGGCATCGCCGCCACCCGCAAGGTCATCACCCTGGAAGACCCGGTGGAATACCTGATCGGCAACGCCTTGCAGAACACCTTGGGCGGAGCCTTGGCCGAATCGGCCTGGCCGGCGTTCGATGCCAAGCTCAAGACCATCAAGCGGTCCGCGATGAATGACCTGCTCATCGGCGAAATCCGCGATGTCGAGACCGGGCGGGCGTTCATGGACCTGGCCAGTTCCGGCGTCAGCCTGTACACCACGACCCACGCGGCCAGCGCCGTGATGATCCCCGAGCGCCTGGCCTCGGACGCGATCGGCGTGTCGCGGGATTTCCTGGCGTCGCCCGGCATCCTGAAACTGCTCGTCTACCAGACCCTGCTGCCGCGCCTGTGCGCCCGCTGCGCGTTGCCGGCCGACAACCTGTGGACGGGCGGCGCGGAGCCGAATGTCGATTGGCGGGCATGGATCGCGCGCATGGCCGAAGCCTTCCAGCTGGATGCCGCGGCGCTGCGCGTGCGCAACGTCGCGGGCTGCCCCGATTGCAGGCGTCCCCACCTGCCGGAACTCAACGGCACGGCGGGCCGCTGCGTCGCGGCCGAGATGGTCGAGCCCGAGCGCGTGGACGGATTCCTCGAACGCGTGCGCACGCGCGACAACCAGGGCCTGAAGCGGCAGGCGCAGGCGGCCGGTCCCGCCGCCTGGCGCGTGGCGGCCACGCGCGGCGCCCAGGCGTTGCACACCGCCTTGTATCGGGCCAGCGTGGGCGAAGTCGATCCGCGCTCCCTGTTGCGCCGCTTCGACTTGCCCGCCGCCGTGGTCCGGGCGGGCGCGGCATCCGGCGGGGGCGGCCATGGCTGAGCCGTTCCCGCAGGCGCCCGGCTGGCGCGGGCTCGCCGGTCTCGCCCCGCTGCTGCGCCTGGACGCGGCGCGCTTCCGGTCCCAGCGCGCGGACTATTACGAATACCTGGCGGATCTGGTCGAGGGCACCCAGGGGCGCAAGAGCCTGCGCGACATTTTCGAAGACGACGCGCGCCGGCATGGCCTGGACACGGTGCGCGGGCGCCTGTCGCGGCATTGGGCGGCCGCCTACCAGGAGGCGGGCGGCGACCTGGGCGCCGCGTGGTCCGGCACGCTGCCCGCCAGCGAATGCCTGCTGCTGGCTTGCGTGCAGGAAGAGGGCGGCGAGCTGGCGGCCGCGTTGCGGGACCTGGCGCGCGCCGTCCGGCTGGCGGCGGACGCCTGGCTGGCCTTCGCGTCGGCGGCCGCGGCCGGCGTCGCCGCTGCCGCCGTGGCGTTCGCCTTGCTGTGCGCCATTCCCTTTTTCACCGTGCCGCGGCTGCAACAGGTTTTCCAGGCGGTGCCGCCCGAGGACTACGCCCGCCTGACCCGCGCCTTGTTCGCGCTGGCCCGCGGCCTGCGGACCTGGCTGCCGCTGTGGCTGGCGCTGGTCTTCGGCCTGGCGGCGCTGAGCCTGTGGTCGCTCCCGCATTTCACGGGTCCGCTCAGGGCGCGGCTGGATCGTTGGCTGATCTGGCGGCTCTACCGCGATTTTCACGGCATCCGCTTTCTTGCGCTGCTGTCCGTGCTGGTCCGGCAGCATGGCTCCGCCGATACCCGCCTGCGGCGCGCGCTGGCGGTGCAGACGCGCGATGCGGCGCCCTGGCTGCACGCGCACCTGCTGGACATGCTCGGGCGCATCGACGCCGGCCTGGCCGGCCCGGAGATATTCGGCACGGGGCTGCTGGAGGCCGACACCTGGTGGTACATGGCCGACATGATCGACGCGCTGGGCATGGAAGCCGGGCTGGCGCGGGCGCGTCGGCGCGTCGAGGCGCGCCTGCTGGCGCGCGTTCGGCGTCAGGCCGCGGTGCTGCGCTGGTCGCTGCTGATCTCGTCGGTGTCGGCCGTGCTGGGCATCACGCTCTGGCACTACGGCGTAATCGACGAATTGCGGCAGGGGCTCGCCAATTTCTACGCCAGCCGGTAGGGCGGCGGAGCCGGCAGCCATCCTGGCGCCGGCGCTACACACACCAAGGAGACAACCATGCAGCTCATCCACGAATCCCCGTACGGCGCCTTGCAGCAGCGGGGCTTCTCCCTGATGGAGGTGTCCATCGTCACCGCCATCGTCCTGTTGATCGCCATCGTCGGCATTCCCGCCATCGGCGCCTACGTCATCGAAAACAAGGTGCCCAAGGTGGGTGAGGAACTGCAGCGATTCATCGCCAGCATGAAGATCAACGGGCTGGGCGGCGGCGTCGCGCCCTATGCCGGCCTGGACACCGGCGCCATGGCCAATGCCCTGCGGGATTCCAGCGTCCTGTCGGTGCAGGGCGCCGGAGCCGGGGCGCGCATCGCCCATGGCCTGGGCGGCAACGGCGTGGGGAGCAACGGCGTCATCGAGGTGGCGGCGGCCGCGTTCGGCAGCGCGGGGCTGGGCTCGGCGTTCTCCATCACCCTCACCAACGTCAGCCATGCCGCCT
>PJUK01000098.1_pt1 | contig 69549 bp, 82 predicted proteins | sample 1512211 | NCBI WGS metagenome assembly PJUK01 (sample SAMN08177668, study PRJNA422409) | Feces metagenome, whole genome shotgun sequencing project. | reverse complement strand
GCCGGTTCGTGCCATCGATCGTCCGTTCCTGATGCCGATCGAAGACGTATTCTCGATCTCCGGCCGCGGTACTGTAGTTACCGGTCGTGTAGAGCGCGGTATCGTCCGTATCCAGGAAGAAATCGAAATCGTTGGTCTGCGTCCGACCACCAAAACCACCTGCACCGGCGTTGAGATGTTCCGCAAGCTGCTGGACGAAGGTCGTGCTGGTGAGAACTGCGGCGTACTGCTGCGCGGCACCAAGCGTGATGAAGTTGAGCGTGGTCAGGTTCTGGCCAAGCCGGGCACCATCAAGCCGCACACCAAGTTCGAAGCTGAAGTGTACGTTCTGTCCAAAGAAGAAGGTGGTCGTCACACCCCGTTCTTCAAGGGCTACCGTCCTCAGTTCTACTTCCGTACCACTGACGTGACCGGTTCGTGCGAACTGCCGGAAGGCGTTGAGATGGTAATGCCGGGCGACAACATCAAAATGGTTGTCACCCTGATCAAGCCGATCGCTATGGAAGACGGCCTGCGCTTCGCAATTCGCGAAGGTGGTCGTACCGTTGGTGCTGGCGTGGTTGCCAAGATCGTCGAGTAATCAACGATCCGCGGTATAGAAAAGGGCCCTTCGGGGCCCTTTTCTTTTGAACTGGTTAAAAGTTGACACCCCTAGGGGGCATCCGTACAATTGCGCCTCCCTTGAGCGGGCGTAGTCCGTCTGTGGGGATTAGCAGCTTGGAATCTGAGGTCAAAATGCAAAACCAACAAATCCGTATTCGGTTGAAGGCTTTTGACCATCGCCTGATCGATCAATCTACCCAGGAAATCGTGGAAACCGCGAAACGTACTGGTGCTCAGGTGCGTGGTCCGATTCCTCTGCCTACTCGTAAGGAGCGGTATACCGTTCTGGTCTCTCCGCACGTCAACAAAGACGCGCGCGATCAGTACGAAATCCGCACTCATAAGCGTGTTCTGGACATCGTCCAGCCGACGGATAAAACCGTTGACGCGCTGATGAAGCTCGACCTTGCGGCAGGCGTGGAAGTGCAGATCAGCCTCGGCTAAAACCTGGCGGTTTTAGTCGTGTAACGCTCTGAAATGGGCGGCCATAGCGGGTGAAAGCCCCGTACACTCATGAGGTTTACAACATGACTATTGGTGTAGTCGGTCGTAAAGCGGGTATGACCCGTATTTTCACCGAAGAAGGTGTCTCCATTCCGGTTACGGTCATTGAGATCGAGCCGAATCGTGTCACCCAGTTTAAAACCGAAGAATCCGATGGCTATCGCGCAGTGCAAGTCACTGTCGGCGAGCGCCGTGCTTCGCGTGTTACAGCAGCTCAAGCTGGCCACTTCGCCAAGGCGAACGTCGCGGCAGGTCGTACCGTTCTGGAGTTCCGTCTTGAAGAAGGCGACTACCAGGCTGGTGATCTGATCAACGCTGAAATCTTCCAAGCTGGTCAACTGGTCGACGTGACCGGTCAGTCCAAAGGTAAAGGCTTTGCCGGTACCATCAAGCGTTGGAACTTCCGCGGCCAGGACAACACTCACGGCAACTCCGTGTCCCACCGTGTTCCGGGTTCCATTGGCCAGTGCCAGACCCCGGGTCGCGTATTCAAGGGCAAGAAGATGTCCGGCCACATGGGTGCTGAGCGCGTTACCGTGCAGTCCCTGGAAGTCGTGCGCGTAGACGCCGAACGTAATCTGCTGCTGGTCAAGGGTGCCGTTCCTGGCGCTACTGGCGGCGACGTTATCGTTCGTCCGGCTGCCAAGGCGTAAGGGGAGAATCTGAGATGCAATTGAATGTAAATGGCGCTCAGGCGATCGAAGTGTCGGAATCGACTTTCGGTGGCGAGTACAACGAGACTCTGGTTCACCAAGCAGTCGTAGCCTACATGGCTGGCGGCCGTCAGGGCACCAAAGGTCAGAAGTCCCGTTCCGACGTTTCCGGTGGCGGTAAGCGCCCTTGGCGTCAGAAGGGCACTGGTCGTGCTCGTGCTGGTACCACTCGTGGTCCGATCTGGCGTGGCGGTGGTGTGACCTTCGCGGCGTCCACCCGCAACCATGACCAAAAGCTGAACAAGAAGATGTACCGCGCAGCTCTGCGCTCCATCCTTGCTGAGCTGGTTCGTAGTGACCGTCTGGTCGTAGTTGAAGACTTCGCCGTTGATGCGCCGAAGACCAAGACTCTGCTGGCCAAACTCAATGGCCTGGGCCTGACCGACGTGCTGATCGTTTCCGATGCTGTCGATCAGAACCTGTACCTGGCTGCCCGCAACCTGCCGCACGTCGACGTACGTGATGTTCAGGGTTCCGATCCGGTCAGCCTGATCGCGTACGAAAAGGTGCTGGTCACCGTTTCGGCCGTGAAGAAATTCGAGGAGCTGCTGGGATGAACCAGGAACGCGTATTCAAAGTGCTGCTTGGCCCGCACATCTCCGAGAAGGCCACGGTTCTGGCTGACAAACAAGGTCAGTTCGTTTTCAAAGTCGCTACCGATGCGACCAAGCTGGAAATCAAGAAGGCTGTCGAAGGCCTGTTCGGCGTGAAGGTTGAGCGCGTTACTACTCAGAACGTTCTGGGTAAGAGCAAGCGCACCGCTCGCGGTCTGGGCAAGCGTAACGACTGGAAGAAGGCAGTTATCTCCCTTCAGCCGGGCCAAGAACTCGATTTCACCAGCAGTGCTGAGTAAGGAAGGGGTGCATCATGGCAATCGTTAAGTGCAAACCGACTTCCGCTGGCCGCCGTTTTGTGGTCAAGGTGGTCAACCAGGAGCTGCACAAAGGCGCTCCGTACGCTCCGCTGCTCGAGAAAAAATCGAAGTCCGGTGGTCGTAACAACAATGGCCGTATTACCACCCGTCATATCGGTGGTGGTCATAAGCAGCATTACCGTCTGGTCGACTTCCGTCGCAACGACAAGGATGGCATTCCTGCCACCGTCGAGCGCGTGGAATACGATCCGAACCGTACTGCTCACATCGCTCTGCTGAAATACGCTGACGGCGAACGTCGCTACATCATCGCGCCGAAAGGTGTGTCTGCTGGCGACCAGCTGATCGCGGGCATCATGGCTCCGATCAAGCCGGGCAACAGCCTGCAGCTGCGCAACATTCCGGTAGGTTCGACCGTTCACGGTATCGAGCTGAAGCCGGGCAAGGGGGCTCAGATCGCTCGTTCCGCTGGTGCTTCTGCTCAGCTGATCGCTCGTGAAGGTGCCTATGTGACTCTGCGTCTGCGCTCCGGCGAAATGCGCAAAGTCCTGTCCGAGTGCCGTGCGACCCTGGGCGAAGTCTCGAACTCCGAGCACAGCCTGCGTTCGCTGGGTAAGGCCGGTGCCAAACGCTGGCGTGGTGTTCGTCCGACCGTTCGTGGTGTTGCCATGAACCCGGTTGATCACCCGCACGGTGGTGGTGAGGGTCGTACCTCCGGTGGTCGTCATCCGGTGTCGCCATGGGGCTTCCCGACCAAGGGCGCGAAAACCCGTGCTAACAAGCGCACCGACAACATGATCGTCCGTCGTCGCAAGTAAATAGAGGGATACGACAGTGCCACGTTCTCTGAAAAAAGGTCCTTTTATCGATCTTCACCTACTGAAGAAGGTCGAAGCGGCGGTGGAAAAGGGCGAACGCAAACCGGTTAAGACCTGGTCGCGCCGCTCCATGATCCTGCCGCAAATGGTCGGTCTGACTATTGCTGTGCATAACGGTCGTCAACATGTCCCAGTTCTCGTGAACGAAGACATGGTCGGTCACAAACTGGGCGAATTTGCCGGCACCCGTACCTATCGTGGTCACGTGGCCGACAAGAAAGCCAAGCGTTAAGGGGTAAGGAAATGGAAGTAGCCGCTAAGTTGTCGGGCGCTCGCATCTCCGCCCAGAAAGCCCGCTTGGTCGCCGACCAGATCCGCGGGAAGAAGGTTGGCGGAGCGCTCAGTCTCCTGGCTTTCAGCAGCAAGAAAGCCGCTGAGATCATGAAGAAAGTGCTGGAGTCGGCCGTTGCCAACGCCGAGCACAACGAAGGCGCAGACGTTGATGACCTGAAGGTCAGCACCGTTTTCGTCAACGAAGGGCGTTCGCTTAAGCGCATCATGCCGCGTGTCAAATGCCGTGCTGATCGCATCGTCAAGCGGTCTTGCCATATCACTGTCAAGGTTGCGGACAAGTAACGGAGTCGATCAGATGGGTCAGAAAGTACATCCCGTTGGCATCCGCCTGGGAATCGTCAAGGATCACACCTCGGTCTGGTACGCAGATGGTCGCACTTATGCCGACTACCTGAACGCCGACCTGAAGGTTCGTGCATACCTGCAAGACAAACTAAAAAGCGCGTCCGTTAGCCGTATCGACATTGCTCGCCCGGCTCAAACCGCACGCATCACCATCCACACCGCTCGTCCCGGCATCGTGATCGGCAAGAAAGGTGAAGATGTTGAGAAGCTGCGTCAGGACCTGACCAAGCAAATGGGTGTGCCGGTGCACATCAACATCGAAGAGATCCGCAAGCCGGAGCTCGACGGTATGCTGGTTGCACAGAGCGTAGCTCAGCAGCTGGAGCGTCGCGTTATGTTCCGTCGCGCCATGAAGCGCGCTGTACAGAACGCCATGCGCATTGGTGCCAAGGGCATCAAGATCCAGGTGAGTGGTCGTCTCGGTGGTGCTGAAATCGCCCGTACCGAGTGGTATCGCGAAGGTCGTGTGCCTCTTCACACCCTGCGTGCCGACATCGACTACGCCACTTACGAAGCGCACACCACTTACGGTGTGATTGGTGTCAAGGTTTGGATCTTCAAAGGCGAAGTAATTGGTGGTCGCCAGGAAGAGCTGAAGCCGCAAGCACCCGCTCCTCGTAAAGCTGCCAAGAAATAAGGAGTACGCATCATGTTGCAACCAAAGCGTACGAAGTTCCGCAAGCAGATGACCGGCCACAACCGTGGTCTGGCTCAGCGCGGTAGCAAAGTCAGCTTCGGCGAGTTCGCGCTGAAGTCTGTTGCCCGCGGTCGTCTCACCGCCCGTCAGATCGAGTCCGCTCGTCGTGCTCTGACTCGTCACGTAAAACGTGGCGGCAAGATCTGGATTCGCGTATTCCCGGACAAGCCGGTTACCAAGAAGCCTCTCGAAGTGCGGATGGGTAAAGGTAAGGGTGGCGTCGAATATTGGGTAGCCCAGATCCAGCCAGGCAAAGTCCTGTACGAGATCGAAGGCGTTTCCGAAGAGCTGGCGCGTGAGGCTTTCGCCCTGGCTGCTGCAAAGCTGCCGCTCGCCACCACCTTTGTTAAGCGGACGGTGATGTGATGAAAGCGACCGAACTTCGTGAAAAATCTGCGCAGCAATTGAACGAGCAACTGCTCGGTCTGCTGCGTGACCAGTTCAATCTGCGTATGCAGAAGGCAACTGGCCAGTTGGGGCAGTCTCACCTGCTCTCGCAAGTTAAGCGCGACATCGCTCGTGTGAAAACTGTGCTCAACCAGCAGGCAGGTAAGTGATCATGGCTGAAGCCGAAAAAACAGTCCGTACGCTGACCGGCCGTGTTGTCAGCGACAAGATGGACAAGACCATCACCGTTCTGATCGAGCGCCGTGTAAAGCACCCGATCTACGGTAAATACGTCAAGCGTTCGACCAAATTGCACGCTCACGACGAATCCAACCAGTGCAAGATCGGCGACAAGGTTTCCATCCGCGAAACCCGTCCGCAGTCCAAGACCAAGTCCTGGGCTCTGGTTGAAGTCGTCGAACGCGCCGTTGAAGTCTAAGGGCTAGGGGTCGGAGAAATTTTATGATTCAGACTCAATCCATGCTCGATGTGGCTGACAACAGTGGTGCACGTCGCGTTATGTGCATCAAGGTGCTGGGCGGCTCTCATCGTCGCTACGCCGGCATCGGCGACATCATCAAGGTCACCGTCAAGGAAGCAATTCCGCGCGGCAAAGTGAAGAAAGGTCAGGTCATGACCGCAGTGGTCGTTCGTACCCGTCACGGCGTTCGCCGTGCCGACGGTTCGATCATCCGCTTCGACGGCAACGCTGCTGTTCTGCTGAACAACAAGCAAGAGCCGATCGGTACTCGTATCTTCGGGCCAGTGACCCGTGAACTGCGTTCCGAGAAGTTCATGAAGATCGTCTCGCTCGCCCCTGAAGTGCTTTAAGGAGATCCGACATGCAAAAGATTCGTCGTGACGACGAGATCATCGTGATCGCCGGTAAAGACAAAGGTAAGCGCGGTAAGGTGCTCAAGGTTCTCGCTGACGACCGTCTGGTCGTCGGTGGCATCAACCTGGTGAAGCGTCATACCAAGCCGAACCCGATGTCGGGCGTTCAAGGCGGTATCGTCGAGAAAGAAGCGCCTCTGCACGCTTCCAACGTTGCCATCTTCAACACTGAAACCAACAAGGCTGACCGCGTTGGCTTCAAGGTCGAAGACGGCAAGAAAATTCGTGTCTTCAAGTCCACCCAGAAGCCGGTTGGCGCTTGAGAATCCGTAGGTAAATACCATGGCACGACTGAAAGAGATTTACCGGAAGGAAATCGCGCCCAAGCTGAAGGAAGAACTGAAGCTGGCGAACGTGATGGAAGTTCCGCGCATCACCAAGATCACCCTGAACATGGGCCTGGGCGAAGCGATCGGTGACAAGAAGATCATCGAAAACGCTGTTGCCGACCTCGAGAAGATCACCGGTCAGAAAGTCGTTGTGACTCATGCCCGCAAATCGATCGCTGGTTTTAAGGTTCGTGAAGGTTGGCCGATTGGCGTCAAGGTCACTCTGCGTCGCGAGCGTATGTACGAGTTCCTGGATCGTCTGCTGTCCATCTCCCTGCCGCGCGTGCGTGACTTCCGCGGCCTGAATGCCAAGTCCTTCGATGGCCGTGGCAACTACAGCATGGGTGTGAAAGAGCAGATCATCTTCCCGGAAATCGATTACGACAAGATCGATGCGCTGCGTGGTCTGGACATCACCCTGACTACCACTGCCCGTAACGATGATGAAGGCCGCGCTCTGCTGCGTGCTTTCAACTTCCCGTTCCGCAACTGATCGGAGTCTGGACAATGGCCAAGACAAGCATGAAGAACCGCGAGCTGAAGCGTCAGCAAACGGTTGCCAAGTACGCCAAGAAGCGTGCCGAGCTGAAAGCCACCATCGCTAACCCGAACACCAGTCCGGAAGCGCGTTGGGAAGCCCAGGTCGCTCTGCAGAAGCAACCGCGTGACGCAAGTGCCTCGCGCCTGCGTAACCGTTGCCGCATCACTGGCCGTCCGCACGGTGTATACCGTAAGTTCGGTCTGTCGCGTAACAAGCTGCGCGAAGCAGCTATGCGCGGTGACGTACCAGGCCTGGTAAAAGCCAGCTGGTAAGGAAAAAAGCAAAGCCGGCCTAGTGCCGGCTTTGTCTTTATATGAACAAGCCCCTTTTGGGGCTTGCTTCATTTTTGATCGGTCTCTAGAATGTCCGGCTCTCCTGAGCCTGGTATTCGCGTGCCGAGCTTTTGGATGATCCCACAGCCTTGATGGCTGTTCTTTTTGTATCAGGAGCGTCTAGCCCATGAGTATGCAGGACCCGTTAGCGGACATGCTAACTCGTATCCGTAATGCCCAGATGGCTGAAAAGTCCGTCGTAAGCATGCCTTCTTCCACTCTGAAGGTAGCCGTAGCCAAAGTTCTGAAAGACGAAGGTTACATTGCGGGTTATGAAGTCAATGGTGAAGCCAAGCCACAACTGTCCATCGAGCTGAAGTACTTCGAAGGCCGTCCGGTCATCGAGGAAGTCAAGCGCGTGAGCCGTCCTGGTCTTCGTCAATACAAATCCGTCGATGACCTGCCGAAGGTTCGCGGCGGTCTCGGTGTTTCCATCGTCTCCACCAACAAAGGTGTGATGACGGATCGCGCTGCGCGCGCTGCCGGTGTCGGCGGCGAAGTGCTCTGCACCGTGTTCTAAGGGGGGATAAGCATGTCTCGCGTTGCTAAGAACCCCGTTGTGCTGCCTGCCGGTGTCGAGATCAAACTCGCCGGTCAGCAGCTCTCGGTTAAGGGTGCCAAGGGTGCTCTGGAACTGAACGTTCACTCGTCCGTGGAAGTGATCCAGGAAGGTGGCGAACTGCGTTTCGCCGCTCGTAATGGCGACCAGCAGAACCGTGCCATGGCCGGTACTACTCGCGCTCTGGTGAACAACATGGTCATCGGTGTCAGCCAAGGCTTCGAGCGTAAGCTGCAACTGGTCGGCGTGGGCTACAAAGCTCAAGCCAAAGGTCAGGTGCTGAACCTCGCACTGGGCTTCTCCCACCCGATCGACTACGAACTGCCGGAAGGCGTCGTGGCCGAAACCCCGAACCAGACCGAAATCCTGATCAAGGGTATCGACAAGCAACTGGTGGGGCAGGTGGCTGCGGAAATCCGTGACTTCCGTCGTCCTGAGCCCTACAAGGGCAAAGGCGTTCGTTACGCGGATGAAGTTGTCCGTCGTAAAGAAGCCAAGAAGAAGTAAGGGGCTGAGAAATGACCGACAAAAAAGTTACTCGTCTGCGTCGCGCTCGCAAAGCACGCCTGAAAATGCACGAGCTCGAAGCCGTGCGTCTGTGCGTGTATCGCTCTTCGCAGCACATCTATGCCCAGGTCATCTCGGCCGACGGCAGCAAGGTTCTGGCCAGCGCCTCTACCTTGGACAAAGCACTGCGTGATGGCGCCACCGGCAACGTCGACGCGGCCAAGAAAGTTGGTGCGCTGGTTGCTGAGCGTGCGAAAGCCGCTGGTGTGACCCAGGTGGCATTCGACCGTTCTGGCTTCAAGTACCACGGCCGCGTCAAGGCGCTGGCTGATGCTGCTCGTGAAGGCGGGCTGGAGTTCTAAGTTATGGCAAATAACGACCAAAAGCGCGACGAAGGCTACATCGAGAAGCTGGTTCAGGTTAACCGCGTTGCCAAGACCGTAAAGGGTGGCCGTATCTTCACCTTCACCGCGCTGACCGTAGTTGGCGATGGTAAGGGTCGTGTCGGCTTCGGCCGCGGCAAGTCCCGTGAAGTGCCTGCTGCCATCCAGAAAGCGATGGAAGCTGCTCGTCGCAACATGATCCAGGTGGATCTGAACGGCACCACTCTGCAATACCCGATCAAGTCCGCTCATGGCGCCTCCAAGGTGTACATGCAGCCGGCTTCGGACGGTACCGGTATCATCGCCGGCGGCGCCATGCGTGCCGTTCTGGAAGTGGCTGGTGTACAGAACGTTCTGGCCAAGTGCTACGGCTCGACCAACCCGGTGAACGTGGTTCATGCCACTTTCAAGGGTCTGAAGACCATGCAGTCTCCAGAATCCGTTGCGGCCAAGCGTGGCAAGAGCGTCGAGGAGATTCTCTAACCATGGCTAACACCGTCAAAGTGACTCTGATCAAGAGCACCAATGGCCGCCTGGCCAATCACAAAGCTTGCGTCAAGGGCCTGGGCCTGCGTCGCATCGGTCACACCGTAGAGGTTCTGGATACTCCGGAAAACCGCGGCATGATCAACAAGGCTTACTACCTGCTGAAGGTGGAGGGTTAATCATGCAACTGAACGATCTGCGTTCCGCGCCGGGTGCCCGTCGCGAGAAGCACCGTCCGGGCCGTGGCATCGGTAGCGGTCTGGGTAAGACTGGTGGCCGTGGTCACAAAGGTCAGACCTCCCGCTCCGGTGGCTCCATTGCTCCGGGCTTCGAGGGTGGTCAGCAACCGCTGCACCGCCGTCTGCCGAAGTTTGGCTTCGTTTCCCTGAAGGCGATGGATCGTGCGGAAATTCGCACCTCCGAGCTGAACAAGGTTGAAGGCGTTGTCACTCTGCAGGCTCTGAAGGATGCCAATCTGGTTGGCCAACACGTACAGCGCGTAAAAGTCATGCTGTCCGGTGAGGTCACCCGTGCGGTCACCCTGAAAGGTATCGCCGTCACCAAAGGTGCGCGTGCGGCTATCGAAGCAGCTGGCGGTAAGTTCGAGGACTAAATGGCTAAGCAAGGTGCTCTCTCAGCGCTGGCAGGTGGCGGGTTGTCCGAACTCTGGGCTCGTCTGCGTTTCCTGTTCCTGGCGATCATCGTCTACCGGATAGGTGCGCACATCCCGGTTCCTGGCATCAACCCAGACCGACTGGCGGATCTGTTCCGGCAGAATGAGGGGACCATTCTTAGCTTGTTCAACATGTTTTCCGGCGGTGCGCTGGAGCGGATGAGCATCTTTGCACTGGGGATCATGCCGTACATCTCGGCATCGATCATCATGCAGCTGATGACCGCCGTCAGCCCGCAGCTGGAGCAGTTGAAGAAGGAAGGTGAGGCTGGTCGTCGCAAGATCAGCCAATACACCCGCTACGGCACTCTCATCCTGGCTTTCGTTCAGGCTATCGGTATGTCCGCTGGTCTGGCGAGTCAGGGTGTGGCGTTCTCGGGCGATTTCGGCTTCCACTTCGTAGCGGTTACCACTTTTGTGGCAGGCGCGATGTTCATGATGTGGCTGGGCGAGCAGATCACCGAGCGCGGTGTCGGCAACGGTATCTCGATGCTGATTTTCGCGGGCATCGTCGCCGGTCTGCCGTCGGCAATCGGGCAGTCTTTCGAGTCTGCTCGTCAGGGCGATATCAACATCTTCGCTCTGATCGCCATCGGCCTGCTGGCAGTTGCGATCATCGCTTTCGTGGTGTTCATCGAGCGTGGTCAGCGCCGCATTGCGGTGCACTACGCCAAGCGTCAGCAGGGCCGCAAGGTCTTCGCTGCGCAGACCAGCCATCTGCCGCTGAAGGTGAACATGGCGGGCGTAATCCCGGCCATCTTCGCCAGCAGTCTGCTGTTGTTCCCGGCTTCGCTGGGGGCCTGGTTCGGTCAGTCCGAAGGTCTGGGCTGGCTGCAGGACATTTCGCAGGCGATCGCTCCTGGTCAGCCGTTGAACATTCTGCTGTTTAGTGCAGGGATCATTTTCTTCTGCTTCTTCTACACAGCGTTGATGTTCAACCCGAAAGACGTAGCGGAAAACCTGAAGAAGTCCGGTGCCTTTATTCCGGGTATCCGTCCGGGCGAGCAGTCGGCGCGCTATATCGATGGCGTTCTGACCCGTTTGACCATGTTCGGTGCTCTGTACATGACGGCCGTGTGCCTGCTTCCCCAGTTCCTGGTGGTCGCGGCCAACGTTCCGTTCTACCTTGGCGGGACCTCGTTGCTGATCGTGGTCGTGGTTGTGATGGACTTCATGTCCCAAGTGCAATCGCACCTCGTGTCTCACCAGTACGATTCCCTGATGAAGAAAGCCAACCTGAAGGGCTATGGCAGCGGCATGCTCCGCTGATCCACCCGTAAGGTTCGAGGAGTTGGTAATGAAAGTTCGTGCATCGGTGAAAAAGCTGTGCCGTAACTGCAAAATTATCCGTCGCGAAGGTGTCGTGCGGGTGATCTGCAGCGCAGAGCCGCGTCACAAACAGCGCCAAGGCTGAGTGTGAACCACGCGTGATAAGCCCGGCAGCTAGTGCGCTGTCGGGTTGATTATTTGTTTTTACAGCGTTAATATCTCGCGCCCTATTTCTTGGCTTCCGGGGCGTAGGTAGCTGTCAATTGGAGTTCCACTGAATGGCCCGTATTGCAGGCGTTAACATTCCGGATAACAAGCACACTGTTATCTCGCTGACCTACATCTTCGGTGTTGGTCGCACTACCGCACAGAAAATCTGTGCCGCTACCGGTGTAAACCCGGCAGCAAAAATCAAGGATCTGACTGACGAGCAGATCGAGCAACTGCGTGGCGAAGTAGCCAAGGTGAATACCGAAGGCGACCTGCGTCGTGAAGTGAATATGAAGATCAAACGCTTGATGGATCTGGGTTGCTACCGCGGCCTGCGTCATCGTAAAGGTCTGCCGGTTCGCGGTCAGCGTACCAAGACCAACGCTCGCACCCGTAAGGGCCCGCGTAAGCCGATCCGCAAGTAATCGCATTCGCGAATCGACAGGAATTTAGTCATGGCAAAACCTGCTGCTCGTACTCGTAAAAAAGTCAAAAAGACAGTGGTGGACGGCATCGCCCACATCCACGCGTCTTTCAACAACACTATCGTGACCATCACTGACCGTCAGGGTAACGCCCTGTCCTGGGCTACTTCCGGTGGTTCGGGCTTCCGCGGTTCGCGTAAGTCCACTCCGTTCGCTGCTCAGATCGCCGCCGAGCGCGCTGGTCAGGCTGCACTGGAATACGGTCTGAAGAACCTCGACGTTAACGTCAAAGGTCCAGGCCCAGGTCGCGAATCCGCCGTGCGTGCTCTGAACGCCTGCGGCTACAAAATCGCCAGCATCACCGACGTGACGCCAATCCCGCACAACGGGTGCCGTCCGCCGAAGAAGCGTCGCGTGTAATCAGGAGACAGTGAGAAATGGCTCGTTACATTGGTCCCAAGTGCAAACTGTCTCGTCGTGAAGGCACCGATCTCTTTCTGAAGAGCGGTGTTCGCGCGCTTGAATCTAAGTGCAACATCGAAGCAGCCCCGGGTATCCACGGCCAGCGCCGTGGCCGTCAGTCCGACTACGGCACCCAGCTGCGTGAGAAGCAAAAAGTTCGTCGTATCTACGGCGTACTGGAGCGTCAATTCAGCGGTTACTACAAGCAAGCTGCCAGCCAGAAAGGCGCCACCGGCGAAAATCTGCTGCAACTGCTGGAGTGCCGTCTGGACAACGTGGTTTACCGTATGGGTTTTGGCGCTACTCGTGCCGAGTCCCGTCAGCTGGTTTCGCACAAAGCGATCAGCGTCAACGGTCAGACCGTAAACGTACCGTCCTACCAAGTTAAGGCTGGCGACGTCGTTGCTATTCGCGAGAAATCGCGCAATCAGCTGCGCATCGCTCAGGCTCTCGAGCTCTGCGCCCAGCGTGGCCGTGTTGAGTGGGTAGAAGTAGACGCCGAGAAGAAGTCTGGTGTGTTCAAGAACGTGCCGGCTCGTGGCGATCTGTCCGCTGACATCAACGAGAGCCTGATTGTCGAGCTCTACTCCAAGTAAGGGCTAGAAAATAGGTGCATCCATGCAGATTTCGGTAAATGAGTTCCTGACCCCCCGTCACATCGATGTGCAGGAGGTCAGTTCGACCCGCGCCAAGATCACCCTCGAGCCTCTCGAGCGTGGTTTCGGCCATACCCTGGGCAACGCGCTGCGTCGCATCCTGTTGTCCTCCATGCCTGGCTGTGCAGTAGTCGAGGCCGAGATCGACGGCGTACTCCACGAGTACTCCGCGATCGAAGGTGTGCAGGAAGATGTCATTGAGATCCTGCTCAACCTGAAAGGTCTGGCTATCAAGCTGCACGGCCGTGACGAAGTGACCCTGACTCTGTCCAAGAAGGGCCCGGGCGTTGTTACCGCTGCCGATATTCAGCTGGATCACGATGTCGAAATCGTCAATGGCGACCACGTCATTGCCAACCTGGCCGCTAACGGCGCCCTGAACATGAAGCTCGTCGTAGCTCGTGGTCGTGGTTACGAGCCGGCCGACGCTCGCCAGAGCGACGAAGATGAAAGCCGCAGCATTGGTCGCTTGCAGCTGGATGCTTCGTTCAGCCCTGTGCGTCGGGTTGCTTACGTGGTGGAAAACGCCCGTGTCGAGCAGCGCACCAACCTGGACAAGCTGGTTATCGATCTGGAAACCAACGGTACCCTGGATCCTGAAGAGGCCATCCGTCGTGCCGCGACCATCCTGCAACAGCAGCTGGCCGCGTTCGTCGATCTCAAAGGTGACAGCGAGCCTGTGGTGATCGAGCAGGAAGACGAGATCGATCCGATCCTGCTGCGTCCTGTTGATGACCTGGAACTGACCGTACGTTCGGCAAACTGCCTGAAGGCAGAGAACATCTACTACATCGGCGATCTGATTCAGCGCACCGAAGTAGAGCTGCTCAAAACCCCGAACCTGGGCAAGAAATCCCTGACCGAAATCAAGGATGTTCTGGCTTCTCGCGGTCTGTCCCTCGGTATGCGCCTCGACAACTGGCCGCCGGCAAGTCTGAAGAAAGACGATAAGGCTACTGCCTGATCGTCATCATCACCGAACGAACAAGTTTGGTAAGGAATTGAACCATGCGTCATCGTAAAAGTGGCCGTCACCTCAGCCGCACCAGCGCTCACCGCAAGGCCATGTTCCAGAACATGGCGGTCTCGCTGTTCGAGCACGAGCTGATCAAAACTACCCTGCCGAAAGCCAAGGAACTGCGTCGCGTTGCCGAGCCGCTGATCACCCTGGCCAAGGAAGACAGCGTTGCCAACCGTCGTCTGGCCTTCGACCGTACTCGTTCGAAAGCCATCGTTGGCAAACTGTTCAACGATCTGGGCAAGCGCTACGCCACCCGTAACGGCGGCTACCTGCGCATCCTCAAGTGCGGTTTCCGCGCTGGCGACAACGCTCCGATGGCTTACGTTGAACTGGTCGACCGTCCGGTCGGCGGTTCGGTAGAAGCTGCCGAGTAAGTTGCTGGTTGTACAAAAAACCGGGCCTAGTGCCCGGTTTTTTGTTGCCTGAAATTATTGCGTTGGGGGACGCGTACAGGGCGCTGCTGGCGGTTTCTGGGGACGTGCGCCGGGTGTTTGGCGCATGAAAGAAAATAACTATCGCGCCGTTACGCTTCATGAATTGGTTCGCCTGACGAAGGGGGTCTAGGCTTGTCCCATCGTTGGTCGCACACGCTGCGACCGACCCGATGAGGAGAAGGAGAGAACCATGTCGAACCAAGGTAAGTGTCCATTCAATCACGTCGCTGGTGGTGGCACGACCAACAAAGATTGGTGGCCGAATCAGCTGCGTGTGGACTTGCTGAATCAGCACTCTGATCGATCCAACCCCCTGGGCGAGCAATTCAACTACGCCGAAGCCTTCAAGAAACTCGACTACAAGGCGCTGAAAGCCGATCTGGTGCGGTTGATGACCGATAGCCAGGATTGGTGGCCTGCCGACTTCGGCCACTACGGCCCGCAGTTCATCCGCATGGCCTGGCACTCCGCTGGTACCTACCGCACCACTGATGGCCGTGGCGGCGGTGGCCGTGGTCAGCAGCGCTTCGCTCCGCTGAACTCCTGGCCGGACAACGTCAACATCGACAAGTCGCGCCGCCTGTTGTGGCCGATCAAACAGAAATACGGCCAGTCCATTTCCTGGGCCGACCTGTACATCCTCGCTGGTAACGTTGCACTGGAGTCCATGGGCTTCCGTACCTTCGGTTTCGGGGCGGGGCGTGAAGACGTGTGGGAACCGGATCAGGACGTCAACTGGGGCGCCGAAGTAGCCTGGCTGGGCGTCGATCCCAAGCGCGTCAACGATGAGCGTGAGCTCACTGCACCGTTCGGTGCGACGCACATGGGCCTGATCTACGTGAACCCCGAGGGCCCGAATGCCAGTGGTGATTACCTGGCGGCGGCCAAGGACATTCGCGCCACCTTCTACCGCATGGCCATGGATGACGAAGAGATCGTCGCCCTGATCGCCGGTGGGCATACCTTCGGCAAGTGCCACGGGGCTGCGCCGGAGTCGCACAAAGGGCCGGAGCCCGAAGCGGCGCCAATCGAGGCGCAGGGCCTGGGTTGGATGAGCAACTTCGGCAGTGGTTTCGGCAAGGACACCGTCTCCAGCGGCCTTGAGGTCACCTGGACGAAGACCCCAGCCCTGTGGAGCAACAACTTCTTCGAGAACCTGTTCAAGTTCGAGTGGGAGCTGACCAAGTCGCCTGCAGGTGCCAAGCAGTGGGAGGCCAAAGATGCACCGGAGATCATCCCGGACGCGCATGTGCCGGGGAAATTCCACAAGCCGACCATGCTGACCACTGACCTGACCCTGCGCTTCGATCCCGAGTTCGGCAAGATTTCCAAGCGCTTCTATGAAGACCCGCAGGCCTTCGCCGATGCCTTCGCGCGTGCCTGGTACAAGCTGACTCACCGTGACATGGGGCCCAAGGCCCGTTACCTCGGCCCGGAAGTGCCGAAAGAGGATCTGATCTGGCAAGACCCGCTGCCGGCTGCCACCCATAATCCGAGTGCTGCCGATATCGCCGACCTGAAAGCGAAGATCGCCGCATCGGGGTTGTCGGTCGGTGACCTGGTGTCCGTGGCCTGGGCCTCTGCGTCGACCTTCCGGGGCGGCGACAAGCGTGGCGGTGCCAATGGTGCGCGTCTGGCATTGGCGCCGCAGAAGGACTGGACCGTCAATCAGCGGGCCATTCAGGTGTTGCCGAAGCTCGTGGCCATCCAGCAGGCGTCCGGTAAGGCATCGCTGGCGGATGTGATCGTGCTGGCTGGTAATGTCGGTGTCGAACTGGCCGCCAAGGCTGCCGGTGTGGTGGTGGATGTGCCATTCGCAGCGGGTCGCGTCGATGCGCGTCAGGATCAGACCGATGTCGAGTCCTTCGATGTGCTGGAGCCGGCTGCCGATGGTTTCCGTAACTACAGCAAGGGCAACCTGGGCGTGCCCACCGAGGCCATGCTGGTGGACAAGGCGCAGTTGCTGACCCTGACCGCGCCTGAGCTGACCGCGTTGGTCGGTGGTTTGCGTGTACTGGGTGCCAACCACGACGGCAGCCAGCATGGCGTGTTCACCGACAAGGTGGGTGTACTGTCCAACGACTTCTTCGTCAACCTGCTGGACATGGGCACCGTATGGAAGGCCACCGATAGCAGCGGCGAAGTATTCGAAGGGCGTACACGCAAGGATGGCCAGGTGAAATACACCGCCACCCGCAACGATCTGGTATTTGGCTCCAACTCGGTATTGCGTGCCTACGCTGAGGTCTATGCCAGTGCAGATGGCAAGGAGAAATTGGTCAAGGACTTCGTTGCCGCCTGGGTCAAGGTGATGAATCTGGATCGTTTCGATCTGGCCTGAACCACTAGATAGCAGCTTGCTGCGTCAGTAAACCGCAACGCCTCCCTCGTGGAGGCGTTGTGCTTTTGCTTGACCGAACACCCTGCCAGGCGGAGCATTGCACTCTGTTCAGGCATGCAACAAGGAATACGGCATGAAAGGCCATACCGAAGTCATCGACTATCTCAAGCATCTGCTCAAGGGTGAGCTGGCCGCTCGTGACCAGTACTTCATTCATTCGCGGTTGTACGAGGATTGGGGCTTCAGCAAACTCTACGAGCGCATCAACCACGAGATGGAAGAGGAAACCCAGCACGCCGACGCGTTGCTCAAGCGGATCATCTTCCTCGAAGGCGTACCGGACATGGTGCCGAATCCTTTCACCTTCGGTCAGAGCGTGCCTGAAGCGTTGAAGCTGGATCTGGCCCTGGAGTACGAAGTGCGCGCAGCCCTGAGCAAGGGCATCGAACTGTGCGAGAAGCATCAGGATTATCAGACCCGCGACATCCTCTTGCTGCAGCTCAAGGATACTGAGGAAGACCATGCCTACTGGCTGGAGATCCAGTTGCAGCTGATCGACAAGCTGGGCTTGGAGAAGTACCTGCAAAGCCAGATGTGACGTTTGGTGCGCATGGCGCGCCCTGCGAGTCGTCCATCATGAAAGAGCCCCGCATCAGCGGGGCTCTTTCGTTTCAGGCGCGGTCGCGTTCCAGCAGTGGTTTGAGGAAGTGCCCGGTATGCGAGGCCGGGTTGGCTGCAACATCCTCTGGTGTGCCGGTAGCGATGATCATGCCGCCCTTCGAGCCGCCTTCCGGGCCGAGATCCACCAACCAGTCGGCCGTCTTGATCACATCCAGGTTGTGCTCGATCACCACCACGGTATTGCCGTGGTCGCGCAGGCGGTGCAGTACATCGAGCAACTGCTGGATGTCGGCGAAGTGCAAGCCAGTGGTCGGTTCGTCGAGGATGTACAGCGTCTTGCCGGTGTCGCGCTTGCTCAGCTCGCGGCTCAACTTGACCCGCTGCGCCTCGCCACCGGACAGGGTCGTCGCACTCTGGCCCAGCTTGATGTAGGACAGGCCGACGTCCATCAGTGTCTGCAACTTGCGGGCGATGGCTGGCACGGCGTCGAAGAAGGCGCGAGCCTCCTCGATGGTCATGTCGAGCACCTCGGTGATGCTCTTGCCCTTGTACTTCACTTCCAGGGTTTCGCGGTTGTAGCGCTTGCCCTTGCACACGTCGCAGGGCACGTAGATGTCCGGCAGGAAGTGCATCTCTACCTTGATCACACCATCGCCCTGGCACGCTTCGCAGCGTCCGCCCTTGACGTTGAAGCTGAAACGGCCTGGGCCGTAACCACGCGAGCGCGATTCCGGAACCCCGGCGAACAGTTCGCGGATCGGTGTGAACAGGCCGGTATAGGTAGCCGGGTTGGAGCGTGGGGTGCGACCGATCGGGCTCTGGTCGATATCGACCACCTTGTCCAGGTGCTGCAGGCCGTCGAAGGAGTCGTGCGCAGCGGCCTCCAGTGTAGTCGCGCCGTTCAGTGCCGTGGCGGTCAGCGGGAACAGGGTGTTGTTGATCAGCGTCGACTTGCCCGAGCCGGACACCCCGGTGACGCAGGTGAGCAGGCCTACCGGAATTTCCAGATCGACGTTGCGCAGGTTGTTGCCGCGTGCGCCTTTGAGCTTGAGCAATTTTTTCTTGTCACGCGGGGTGCGCTGCGTCGGATAGCGGATCTTCTCGCGGCCGGACAGGTATTTGCCGGTCAGCGAGTCGGGGTGATTCATCACCTCGTCCGGTGTGCCTTCGGCGACGATCTGGCCACCATGCACGCCGGCGCCCGGGCCGATGTCGACGACATAGTCGGCCATGCGGATGGCGTCCTCGTCGTGCTCGACCACGATCACCGTGTTGCCCAGGTTGCGCAGGTGGTTGAGGGTGCCCAGCAGACGCTCGTTGTCGCGCTGGTGCAGGCCGATGGACGGCTCGTCGAGGATATACATCACGCCCACCAGGCCGGCGCCGATCTGGCTGGCCAGGCGGATGCGCTGCGCTTCACCGCCGGACAGGGTGTCGGCGCTGCGATCCAGCGTCAGGTAGTCGAGGCCGACGTTGACCAGGAACTGCAGGCGCTCGCGGATTTCCTTGAGGATCTTCTCGGCGATCTCGCCACGGCGGCCGGTCAGGTGCAGACCGGCGACGTAGTCGCAGGCATCGCCGACCGGTAGGCCGGTCACTGCCGGCAGCGTCTTCTCGCCGACCCAGACATGACGCGCCTCGCGACGCAGGCGGGTGCCGCGGCAGTCAGGGCAGGGCTGGGTGCTGAGGAACTTGGCCAGCTCTTCGCGCACGCTGGTCGACTCGGTCTCGCGGTAGCGGCGTTCGAGGTTGGGGATGATGCCCTCGAAGGGATGCGAGCGTTTGACGATGTCGCCGCGGTCGTTGAGGTACTTGAAGTCGACGCTCTGCGTGCCGCTGCCGAACAGGATGACCTTCTGGTGCTCGGCGGCCAGATCGTCGAAAGGCTCTTCCAGGCTGAAACCGTAGTGCGCGGCCAGCGAGCCGAGCATCTGGAAGTAATAGACGTTACGCCTGTCCCAGCCGCGTATGGCGCCTTCGGCCAGGGTCAGTTCGCCATTGACCAGGCGCTTGACGTCGAAGAACTGCTTCACGCCCAGGCCATCGCAGGTCGGGCAGGCGCCGGCCGGGTTGTTGAAGGAGAACAGCTTGGGTTCCAGCTCGCTGATCGAGTGACCGCAATGCGGGCAGGCGAAGCGTGCGGAGAAGATGATTTCCTCACCTTCCTCGTCGTCCATGGGGGCGATCAGCGCGATGCCGTCGGCCAGGCCAAGAGCGGTCTCGAAGGATTCGGCCAGACGCTGCTGCAGGTCTTCGCGAACCTTGAAGCGATCCACTACCACATCGATGGAATGCTTCTTCTGTTTATCCAGCTTGGGCAGCTCGTCCAGTTCGAACAGCTTGCCGTTGACCCGTGCCCGCACGAAGCCCTGAGCGCGCAGCTCTTCGAACACCGAGAGGTGTTCACCTTTGCGCTCGCGGATCACCGGCGCCAGCAGCATCAGCTTGCGACCTTCCGGCAAGGCCAGCACCTGGTCGACCATCTGGCTGACGGTCTGTGCCTCCAGTGGTACATCGTGGTCGGGGCAGCGCGGGATACCGACGCGGGCATAGAGCAGGCGCAGGTAGTCGTAGATCTCGGTGATGGTGCCGACGGTCGAGCGCGGGTTGTGCGAGGTCGATTTCTGCTCGATGGAGATCGCTGGCGAGAGCCCCTCGATGGTGTCGACGTCGGGCTTTTCCATCATCGACAGGAACTGCCGGGCGTAGGCCGACAGCGATTCCACGTAACGGCGCTGGCCTTCCGCGTACAGGGTGTCGAAAGCCAGTGAGGACTTGCCGGAGCCGGACAGGCCGGTGATCACGATCAGTTTGTCGCGCGGCAGGGTCAGGTCGATGTTCTTGAGGTTGTGGGTACGAGCCCCACGGATCAGGATTTTGTCCACTTAGGGAACCTCTGAAAGCTGTCTGCGTCGCCAGGGCCGCATTGAATGCAAGCGGCCTGCAACGGGGCTCGCCGGGCGGGCGGAAAACGGTCGAGTATAGGGCCAGGGGGCACCCTGCGGCAAAGTGTGTGCCTGTGCCACAAGCGCGCTGGCTGCTAGAATCGCCGGCTGATTTTCCACGGGATTTGTTCCATGCACGATCCACACAGCGAACGCATGAGTGGCGGCGAAGCACGCGCGGCTGGCGGGCTTGCCCTGGTGTTCGCGTTCCGCATGCTCGGCATGTTCATGGTGCTGCCGGTGCTGGCCACCTACGGCATGGATCTGGCAGGAAGTACCCCGGCGCTGATCGGCCTGGCCATCGGTGCCTATGGTTTGACTCAGGCGGTGCTGCAGATTCCCTTCGGCATGCTCAGCGATCGTATTGGCCGACGGCCGGTGATCTATGTCGGCCTGTTGATCTTCGCGGCTGGCAGCGTGCTGGCTGCCAATGCCGACTCGATCTGGGGAGTGATCGCCGGGCGCGTGTTGCAGGGCGCTGGCGCGATTTCCGCTGCGGTGATGGCGCTGCTGTCGGATCTGACCCGCGAACAGCATCGCACCAAAGCCATGGCCATGATCGGCATGAGCATCGGCCTGTCGTTCGCCGTGGCCATGGTCGTCGGCCCGCTCCTGACTCGCGCCTTTGGCCTGTCCGGGTTGTTCTGGGCGACGGCGGCGATGGCGCTGCTGGGGATTCTCATCGTCGCAGGCGTGGTGCCGAAGAATGCCTGCCCGTTGCAGCACCGAGAATCGGGTGTGGCAGCGCAGGCCCTGTGGCCGACCCTGAAAAATGCCGACCTGCTGCGGTTGGACTTCGCCATCCTGGCACTGCATGCGGTGCTCATGGCCAGTTTCGTCGCGTTGCCGCTTGCACTGGTGGAGCAGGGCGGTCTGGCCAAGGAAGAGCATTGGTGGGTCTATCTCACCGCGTTGTTGATCGGTTTCTTCGGCATGGTGCCGTTCATCATCTACGGCGAGAAAAAGCGTCAGATGAAGCGCGTGCTGCTGGGGGCGGTGGCGGTGTTGCTGGCTTGCGAGCTGTATTTCGCGTTGCTGGGGAGTGGCCTGCGTGCTCTGGTGGTCGGTATTGTGGTGTTCTTCACCGCCTTCAATCTGCTGGAGGCGTCGCTACCGTCGCTGGTCAGCAAGGTCGCCCCGGCTGGCGGCAAGGGCACGGCGATGGGCGTGTATTCCACCAGTCAGTTCCTCGGTGCTGCGCTGGGCGGCATTCTGGGCGGCTGGCTGTATCAGCACACCGGTCTGATAGGGGTGTTCATCGGCTGCGCCGTGCTCTGTGCAATTTGGCTGGTCATTGCTGTTACTATGCGCGAACCGCCGTATGTGACCAGTTTGCGCCTGCCGCTCGACGCTGCGGCACTGGCCGAGGTCGGACTGGTCGAACGCCTCAAGGCTACGCCGGGAGTGGCGGATGCCGTGGTGGTGGTCGACGAAGCGGCCATCTATATCAAAGTGGACACCCAACAAGTGGACCGCACGTCAGTGGAGCGCCTGATCGCATCGGCGCCTGCGACGTGAGGAGCCTAGGAGAACGTTATGGCCCGTGGGGTTAACAAAGTCATTCTGGTCGGTACCTGTGGTCAGGATCCGGAAACACGCTACCTGCCCAGCGGCAACGCAGTGACCAACCTGAGCCTGGCCACCAGCGAGCAGTGGACCGACAAGCAGACCGGGCAGAAGGTCGAGAAGACCGAATGGCACCGTGTCGCCCTGTTCGGCAAGGTTGCCGAGATCGCCGGCGAGTACCTGCGCAAGGGTTCGCAGGTTTACATCGAAGGCAAGCTACAGACCCGCGAGTGGGAAAAAGACGGCATCAAGCGTTACACCACGGAGATCATCGTCGACATGCAGGGCACCATGCAGCTGCTCGGCGGTCGTCCGAATGGCGACGAGGGCGGGGCTCCGCGTCAATCGCGCCCGGCCCCGCAACGCGAGCCGCAACAGGCTCCGCGCCAGGAGCGTCCGGCTCCGCAGCAGGCCCAGCCAGCGCCTGACTACGACAGCTTCGACGACGATATTCCGTTCTGAGAACGTAGTGTCGCGCTGAGACGAAAACCCCGAGCTATGCTCGGGGTTTTTCTTTGTGCCTCAGATCAGACCTTCGGCCTTGAGTGCTTCGATCACCTTGGGGCGGGCGCCGATGCGGGTGCGGTAAGCCTGCAGGTTTGGCCAGGCATCCAGCGAGAAACCGACGATATTGGCCCAGCCCAGTACGGTGAACAGATAGCCATCGGCAACGCTGAAACGGTCACCGAGCAGGAACTCTCGCTCGCCCAGTTGCGTGGCGACCCAATCCAGACGTTTGCTCAGCAGGGCCTGAGCGGCGGCCTTCCAGTCTGCGCTCTGGGCTGGGTTGAACAGGCTGCCGAAGGGTTTGTGCAATTCGGTGGAAATGAAGCTCAACCAGCTTTGCAGCTCATAGCGCGCCTCGCTGCCATTGGCTGGCGCCAGGCCGCTCTCGGGTTTGAGGTCGGCGATGTACTGGACGATGGCGGCGCCCTCGGTCAGCACCTTGCCATTGTCCAGTACCAGGGCGGGCACATAGCCCTTGCTGTTGATGGCAGTGAAGTCGGCACCCGATGCGGTGAGCTTGGTCTTGAGGTCGACCGCTTCCAGTTCGAAGTCCAGGCCTGCTTCTAGCAGGGCGATATGGGGCGAGAGCGAACAGGCGCCGGCTTTGTAATACAGCTTCATGGGGGGATTCCTTGGTGGAGAGAACGCGTAAAAGAGCTTACTCTGCGCATTCTTTTCGGCAAGTACCTACCTTTTGGTAAGTTTTGGAGCGGCTTCGATGACCGATGAATCCCGGCTGGGCAATGTATTCAGCGGTGTTTGCCCGGCACGCCATGTTCTCGCGGTGATCGCTGACAAGTGGTCGCTGCTGCTGATTCATGCCCTGGCTCACGGCGGCACCCTGCGTACTGCCGAACTGCGCCGTCGGGTCGACGGCATTTCGGAAAAGATGCTGATCCAGACGATTCGTCGCTTGGAGCGCTTTGGGCTGGTATCGAGGCAGGCCTATGCCGAGGTGCCGCCGCGGGTGGAATACTCGCTGACGGCCCTGGGGCATTCCTTGAGCGAACCGATTCGGGCACTCGATCACTGGGTGGAAAGCCATGTCGCCGAGATCGTCCGGGCGCAGGGCGCCTTCGATCAGGAGGCCGAGCGCATTGCTGCCGATGCCGGGCAATGCGCGATTGCGGGGTGACGGCACAGGGTAAAACCAGCAGAATATCCGCCATTACGGCCGCCACACCGGCAGGCAGAAAAAATCTGGAGTCACCCGAGCCACCATGCGAATGCGCCTGATGCTGCTGGGCGGCGGTAGTGCCCTGGGGCAAGCGCTGATCCGTCTTGGCGCCGAGGAGGACATCGGCTTCCTCGCACCACGCCCGCCGGAAAGCGGCTGGGATGCGGCGAGCCTGACCGAGTTGCTCGACGACACCCGCCCGGATGCACTGATCAACCTGGCTTATTACTTCGACTGGTTTCAGGCCGAGTCGGTGACCGCGTCGCGCCTGTCTACGCAAGAGCGCGCTGTCGAGCGCCTGGCCGAACTCTGCCAGCATCACCAGATCGTGCTGGTGCAGCCGTCGAGCTACCGTGTGTTCGATGGCTCCCGCGCCACGGCCTATAGCGAGAAGGAAGAACCCGTACCGCTGGGCCTGCGCGGCCAGGCGCTCTGGCGTCTGGAGCAGAGCGTACGGGCGATCTGCCCGCGGCATGTGCTGCTGCGTTTCGGCTGGTTGCTCGATGACAGTCGCGAAGGCTTGCTCGGGCGCTTCCTGCTGCGCGCCGAACGTGGCGAGACGCTGCACCTGGCCGACGACCGACGCGGTAATCCAACCCCGGTCGATGATGCCGCGCGGGTGATCCTCGCCGTACTCAAGCAGCTCGACTGCGCTTCGCCGCTGTGGGGCACCTATCACTATGGTGGGCACGAAGCGAGTACATCATTGAGCCTGGGCCAGGCTGTGCTCAGCGAGGCACGCCACTATCGCAGCAACCTGATCGAGGACGTCGTGCCGCAAGCGCACGCTGCCCGTCCGGATGCAGCGGACGAGCCGCAGCATGCGGTATTGGCCTGCAAGAAAATCCTTCACACTTTCGGCATCAAGCCGCGCGCCTGGCGCTCCGGTTTGCCAGCGCTTCTGGATCGTTATTACCGTCATGGCTGAGATACTCGTAACCGGCGGTGCCGGCTTCATTGGTTCGCATCTGGTCGATGCGCTGCTGGCCGCGGGGCAGCGCGTGCGTGTGCTGGACAACCTGTCCATGGGCAAGCGCAATAATCTGCCGCTGGATAACCCGGCCCTGCAGTTCATCGAGGGTGATGTCGCCGATGCGCAGTTGGTCGCGCAGGCGGTAGTCGGTTGCGATGCGGTGGTGCACTTGGCTGCCGTGGCCTCCGTGCAGGCGTCCGTCGATGACCCGGTGGCGACCCACCAGAGCAATTTCATCGGTACGCTCAACGTCTGCGAGGCGATGCGCCTGCATGGGGTGCGGCGAGTGGTCTACGCCTCCAGCGCTGCCATCTATGGCAACAATGGCGAAGGCGTGGCCATCGATGAGGACACAGCCAAATCCCCGCTTACGCCCTATGCCGCCGACAAGCTGGCGAGTGAGCACTATCTGGATTTCTATCGTCGCCAGCATGGCCTGGAGCCGGCCGTGTTTCGCTTCTTCAACATCTTCGGCCCACGCCAGGATCCGTCTTCGCCATATTCCGGCGTGATCAGCATCTTCACCCAACGTGCGCAGCAGGGGCTACCGATCAGCGTATTCGGTGATGGCGAACAGACCCGTGACTTCTTCTACGTGGGCGATCTGGTCGAGTTGCTGATGCAGGCTCTGGATGCCGGACAGGTGGAACCGCTGCCGGTCAACGTCGGTTGGAACCAGGCCGTCAGCCTCAACCAGTTGCTGGCGGAAATCGGCGCCCTGTGTGCTGCACTCCCACAGGTGACGCATCTGCCGGCGCGGGCTGGCGATATTCGCCATTCGCGTGCCGACAATGCGCGACTGCAGGCGCAGTACCAACTGCCGTCGCAGACGCCGCTACGTGACGGGCTCGCTCGCTTGCTCGGTTTGTAAACCGATGCTGGGGTGATGTCCCTGAACGCAAAGAAGCCGGCAGATGCCGGCTTCTTTCATTGTGCGCTGGCTTAGAACTTGTAGCCCAGGCCAACCATGTAAACGAACGGATCGACGTCTACGTCCACCTTGGCGCGTACGCCGAGGTTGTTGTTGTCGACATAGGCGGTGGTGTCGATGTCGATGTAGCGTACCTGGGCGTTGACCATCAGGTTGTCGGTCAGCATGTAGTCAGCACCGACCTGCCAGGCCAGGCCCCAGGAGTTCTTTGCGCGGAAGTTGTCGAAGCCGTTGGCGCTGGCGGCGCTGCCGACGTGCTCGTCGAAGATCCAGGTGTAGTTGATGCCGGCGCCGACATAGGGCTGGAATGCTGACTTGGAGTCGAGCGGGTAGTACACCAGGCTCAGGGTCGGCGGCAGGTGCTTGAGCGAGCCCAGCTTGCCGTTGGCCGCGCCGAGGACAGTGCCTTTGATCTTCACGTCGTGCTCGAAGGGCGTCGCCGCCAGCAGTTCGATGCCGAGGTTGTCGGTCAGCATGTAGGCGAAGTTCAGGCCCAGCTGGGTGTCACTGCTCATGGTCGCCTTGCCGCCCAGATCGGCGCCGGCCAAGCCGCCGCGGTCGACCTTGACGCTGGAGGAGTCGGCCTCGGGGTTTACGGTGATCGCACCGGCGCGGACGAGAATGTCGCCGGCCTGGTGGGCTTGGGCAACGGGGGCAGCGATGGCCAGGGCCAACAGGGAAGCGGTGAACAGGGACTTGTACATAGCGAACTCCAGTCGAGTCGAGTGTCTTGGCTGGAATCAATGCTAAGCCACGCAACGATTTACTTTTTGACCTGGCTCAATAGTTCGGCTGGCTGATACGAGATGTTTCACGCGTACCCTGGTGAAGTTCGTAGATGATAATCTTTCTCTTTTTGAAGCTGCCGTCTGTCGAGGATCCTCTGCGCATGAATCGCTTCCCACTCCGTTCCCTGGTCGTGGCCCTGGCCCTTGCCAGCGGTTCGCTGACTGCCGCCCCGCTGGATGATGCGCTGGATGAAAGCCAGCGTCTGGCTGCCGAGGCCAAGGCTTCCCAGGGCCGTGTCGAGCAACTGGACGATGCCAGTCGTGAGATGCTCAACGAGTACCGTAGCGCGCTCCAGCAGGCCGAGGCGCTGAAAGGTTATAACAGTCAATTACGTGATTTGGTGGCGGCCCAGCGCGATGAGCTGGCTGGCTACCAGAAGCAGCTCGATGGCATCGAGCGCACCCAGGAGGCGGTGAGCCCGCAGATGGTCAGGATGGTCGAGGTGCTTGGCCAGTTCATTGCCGCTGACCTGCCGTTCCTGCCCGAAGAGCGTGAGGATCGCCTGGCGCAGTTGCAGGATCTGTTGCCGCGCGCCGATGTCAGCCTGGCTGACAAGTACCGCCGCATCCTCGAGGCCTACCAGATCGAAAGCGACTACGGCCGCACCCTGGAAGCCTGGCGCGGTGAGCTGAAGCAGGCCGATGGTGCCTCGCGTAGTGTGGAATTTCTGCGCCTGGGGCGCAGCATGCTCTATTACCAGACCCTGGATGGCCACGAGAGCGGCTGGTGGAACCCGCAGGCCCAGGCCTGGCAGACGCTCGAAGGTAGCGCACGGCGTCCGTTGAGCCAGGCCATCGCCATCGCCCGTCAGCAACAGGCTCCCGCACTGTTGAATCTGCCGATCAAGACGCTGGCCAAGGAGTCTGCACAATGACTCGTCGTGTTATCGCCGCCTTGGTGCTCAGCCTGCTGCCCAACATGGCTGCTGTCGCTGAAACCCTCAGCCCCGATCAGCTGTTGCAACGTATCCGCAGTGAGCGGGCCGCCGAAGTCAGTGCCATGCAGGCGCGCGAGCAGACGTTTCTCGCCAAGCGCAGTGATCAAGCCGAACTGCTGGCTGCCGCGCGTGCCTCCCTCGCCGAGCAGAAGGCCGAGGCCGAACGTCTGAAGGCCGATTTCGATCGCCAGGAAGCTGAACTGGCCGAGCAGGAAAAGCTGCTGGCGCAACGTGTCGGCCATCTCGGCGAACTGTTCGGCGTGGTGCGCCAGAGCGCCGGCGACACCCTCAGCCAGTGGCAGGACAGCCTGCTCAATGCGCAATACCCCGAGCGCCTCAAGCAACTCAAGGCGCTGGCCGAGAGCCGCAGCCTGCCGTCGGCCGAAGACCTCGATGGCTTCTGGATGCTGCTGCTCGAAGATCTGGCCGCCAGTGGTCGTGTCGAGCGCGTGCCGTTGCCGGTGGTCGCCGCCGACGGTCGTCGCAGTGAGCAGCAGGTGCTGCGCGTTGGTGCTTTCGCTGTCTATGGCGAGGATGCCTTCTTGCGTTACGACGCCGATGCCGGCGAGCTGATCGCGCCGCCGCGCCAGCCTTCCGGCATGGGCCAGGTCAAGGATTACCTCAATAGCAGTGCGGCGCTGGCGCCACTGCCGGTCGACCCCAGCCGCGGCACCCTGCTGGCGCTGTTGCAGCAGCAACCGAGCCTGTGGGATCGCCAGCAGCAGGGCGGCCTGGTCGGTTGGGTGATCGTTGCGCTGGGCGCCGTGGGCCTGTTGCTGGCGGCCTGGCGCATGTTCTACCTGAGCCGTGTGGCGCGCGGGATCAAGGCGCAGATGCATGACCTCGGTACCCCGCGTGACGACAACCCGCTGGGGCGGGTGATCGGCGTGCTGGGGCCGAAGCCGCAGCTGTCCGACCTGGAAACCCTGGAGCTGAAGCTGGATGAGGCGATCCTGCTGGAAACCCCGCCGTTGGAGAAAGGCCACGGCCTGATCAAGCTGATGGCCGCTGTCGCGCCGTTGCTCGGTCTGCTGGGCACCGTGACCGGGATGATCATCACCTTCCAGGCCATCACCCAGGGCGGCGCCGGCGATTCGCGGCTGATGGCCGACGGTATCTCGCAGGCGCTGGTGACCACCGTGCAGGGGTTGATCGTGGCCATCCCGATGCTGTTCCTGCACGCCTTGCTGAGCAGCCGCAGCAAGGGCCTGATCCAGCTTCTGGAGCAGCAGAGTGCCGGCCTGGTCGCCTTGCACCTGTCAGGGACGCCGCGTCGTGACTGATTTCTACGCATCCTGGTTGCGTGCAGTCGACAGCGGCTATGCGCTGCTCGACTTCATGACCACCGGCGGCGTGGTGATGTGGGCCCTGGCCATCCTCTGTGTGGTGTTCTGGACGCTGATGTTCGAGCGTTTCTGGTTCCTGCGGCGGATCTTCCCGCGCTGGGTGCGCGAGCGTCGCGAAGCCTGGCAGCAGGTGCTCGGCGATGACGTGGTGGGCAGTTGGCAACGCGCAGTCCGCGATGCCTGGCTGGCGCAGGCGCGCCAGCAACTCGCCGCTCCGCTGCGTTTGGGCAAGACCCTGGTCGCGCTGTGTCCACTGTTTGGCCTGCTCGGCACCGTGACTGGCATGGTCGCGGTATTCGATGTGTTGGCCATGAGTGGCAATGGCGACCCGCGCGGCATGGCCGCCGGCGTATGGAAGGCGATCCTGCCGACCATGGCCGGCATGGTGCTGGCGATCACTGGATTGTTCAGTCTGGCGCGTCTCGAACGAGACTCGCGCCGGGCTCTGGAGCGGCTGGCCGACCAGCTGCGGCATGACTGAGAGTCTTTGAAATGAGAATGCGCCGTCATCACCAGCCCGAAGACGACACTGGCATCGACCTTACGCCGATGCTCGATGTGGTCTTCATCATGCTGATCTTCTTTATCGTCACCAGCTCCTTCATCAAGGAAGCCGGTGTCGAAGTACAACGCCCGCAGGCGGAAACCGCCAGCCCGCAGGACAAGGGCAACATCCTTATCGCTGTCACCGCCGATGGCCAGGTGTGGCTGGACAAGAAACCGGTGGACGTGCGCAGCGTGCGTGCGCATGTCGAACGCATGCGTGTGGAGCAACCGGATGGCGCGGTGGTGGTGCAGGCCGATCAGGATGCACGTACCGGTCTGGTGGTGCAGGTGATGGATCAGGCGCGCCTTGCCGGGGTGCGTGATGTGGCGCTGGCTGCTACCAGTGGAGCCAACTGATGCGTCTGGCGCTGTCCTTCATCGCTGCCTGCCTGATGGCGCTGGGGTTGTTCGCCCTGATGCTGTACATGGTCACGCCGCCACGTTCGACGCTCGATCAGGAGCCGGTCAGCGTGGCCAGCTTCGTACGCATGGATGGCAATTCCAGCGAGACCGCCAGTCGCAATCGTCAGCAGGCGCCGCAGCCACCGCAACCGCAGACGCCGCAAACCCCGACGCCGCCCACACCGATGTCGGCAACGCCCAATGCACAGTTGCCTGCGCTGGATATCCAGTTGCCAAGCCTGGCCAGCGGTATCGCCGTCAACGCTGCGCCCGCACCCAGCCTGGCGGGTCTTGCGCCGGGCGCGGCAGCGCCGAGTGCGCCGAGCGAGGCCGCTGAGTCCGGTGGGCAGATGGGCGGTATGGAGAGCGAAGTGATGCCGCTCAACGACGTGCGCCCGGAGTATCCGCGGCATGCTCTGCAGCGTGGCATCGAAGGTTTCGTCAAACTGGCGTTCACCATCAGCCGAGCCGGCAATGTGGAGAATATCCGTGTGCTGGAGGCCAATCCGCGCAACGTGTTCGAGCGCGAGGCCCGTCGTGCGGCCGCTCGCTGGCGTTTCGCGCCGCGCACCGAGGGCGGCCTGGCGGTTGATCGCGAGGCGGTGAAAACTCTCTACTTCCGTCTGGAAAGGGGCTGACCATGTATCGCTGGTTATTGCTCGTGATGCTCGGTACGGCGGCTGTGCCCGGGATGGCCCAGCAGACCATCGACCCGGCCGTGTTTCGTGCCCTGAACGCTGCGCAAAGTGCGCAGCAGCAGGGTGACTACGCCGCTGCGCGCAAGGCGCTGGAGGGCGCCGCCGCACAGAGCGGCAGTCTCGAGGAGGCGCTGGTCTGGCGTAGCCAGGCCTATGTGGCCTGGTCGGCAGGTCACAATGCGCAGGCCATCGACTGGCTGGACAAGGCCGTGCGCAGCGGCAAATTGGACGAGGACATGCTCGCTGGCGAGCGACTCAACCTGGCCAAGCTCAACCTCGGTGAGCGTTGCTACGCCAGGGTGGTCGAGCTGCTGGCGCCGAATCAGGGGCAGGCGTCCGAAGATGTGCTGCAGATGCTGGTGCAGGCCTACCAAGGCATGAACCAGCCAGCCAGGGCGCTGCCGCTGGCCGAGCGTTACCTGCAGGCCAACCCGAATGCCGCGGATATCTGGCTGCAATTTCTGGTGGGCAGCAATGTCGATCTCAAACGCTATGCCCAGGCCGAACGCTGGCAGCGTCAGCTACTGGCGCGCACGCCGGACGATGCCAAGGGCTGGCGCCAACTGGCCGCTCTGCAGCAGATGGCCGGCAGCAACGACAAGGCTCTGGCTACGTTGCGCGCAGCCCACACCAAGGGGCTGCGTTTCAGCGAGTCGGAGCTGGATAACCTGGTGCTGCTGGCTGGCGCCGCCGATCAGCCTTGGCAGGGCGCCAAGCTGCTCGCAGGCTTGATCGACAATGGGCTGCTGAGCAGCACCCCGGCGCGTCAGGAGCGCCTGGGGCTGTTCTGGTGGCAGGCGCGTGATCGGACGGCAGCGGTGCGGGTATTGCGTCCACTGGCCGAGCGCAGTGGCAACGGTAAACACTGGTTGTACGTTGCCCAGCTGGAGCTGGAACAGGCGCGCTGGCAAGCCGGGCTGGATGCTCTGGTTCAGGCCGAGCGTGTCGGGGCTGACCGTTCCAAGGTGCGTTCGTGGCGGCAATGGGCGGAAAGCGAATTGCGCTTCGAGCGGGAGAAGCGTGTCGCCAGCCGCAATTGAGTCGTTCGTCGGTGCGCACGGCGCACCCTATGCGGGGTCGCATCCGTAGGGGGCGCCGCGCGCACCAAGTAAAAAGCCAGACCTCAGGGTCTGGCTTTTTCATGGGCGGTGTACTGGTCGGTGTGGAGTTGGCCGCGAAGCTTTTCGCGGCTGAAGCCGCTCCTACGTGTGTTTCGGTTGGGCTCAGCTATCGGGCATTTCGTAGGCGTAGATCTTGTTCGCTTCCATCTGGTAGCCGACCTCTGCCAGCTCGCTGCTGACATGTTCGACCTTCAGTGGCCCTTCGATCCAGAACGGCTGGTACAGCGCATCGAGCAGCACGCCCAGCTCGCTGGTGACGTGGACGATCTGATTCGAGGGCGGCGGTGGCACGTGGATGCAGGCACCGAAGTAGGGCACCAGGAGAAACTCGATCACCCGGCCTTCCTCGGTCACGTCCAGCGGCACGATATAGCCGGGCAGCTTGACCTGCTGGCCGTCCAGTTCCTTGACCACGGGCGCGGCCGGCGATTGCTGCATGGCCGCCGGGCCGGACTCGGCCAGTGCGTCGGCCAATTGCGACAGGTCATGGATTGGCGCCGCATCCATCTGCTGGGGCGGGGCGTCGGCCGGTACCAGTTCGGACCAGTTGAGTTCGCGCACATCGGCGGCGGCCAGTGGCAATGCCAGGGTCAGCAGCAGGGTGGCGAGCAGGGGGCGGGACATGGGAAACCTCTTGGCGAAAACGCCGGTCGAGTGTAACAGGCGCTCTTGCCAGAATGCTCGGGTAGGGCGCACGGCGCACCCTACCCGAACGCGTTCACAGCCGGATCGACAAACCGTCTGCCAGCGACTGACGGTAGGCCCGCCAGGCCGGCACGCTGCCCATCAGCAGGGCGGCCCCGAGGATGGCGCCGAGCAGTTTCCATTCGTAGCTCGACGGTGCACTCAGCGCCAGGTACAGGCCGTAGTTGGCCTGGACGAAGCCCTGGCTGCCAGCGATGCCTGCATAGAGCAATGCCAGCCCCAGCGCCACGCCAGCCAGTGCCAGGGTGAACGCCTCCAGCACCAGCAGACTGGCGATATGCCAGGGGCGCGCACCCACCGAGCGGAGGATGGCCATTTCCCGGCGGCGTTCGTTGAGGCTGGTGAGGATGGCCGTGAGCATGCCGATCAGGCCGGTGAGCACGACGAACAGCGAGACCACGAACAGCGCCTGCTCGGCGGTGCCCATCAGGCTCCACAACTCCTGCAGGGCCACGCCGGGCAGGATCGCCAGCAACGGTTCGCCGCGGAACTCGTTGATCTCGCGTTGCAGGCTGAAGGTGGCAATCTTGCTGTTGAGGCCAAGCATGAAGGCGGTGATCTGCTTGGGTTGCAGCGCCTGTCCACAAGCTACTGCGTTTGACGCTGCGGCGTTGAAAGCTGGCTCGGAATGCTCATCGCGACTCGATTCAACTGCGCTTCCTCGCCCGCTTTCGCCTTGCCCTGCCTGCGCTTGCGACGCTTGTGAACAGGCGCTGGCCCACTCGCGAACCTGCTCAGCACTGATCTGCGCCGCGCCGCGTGCCGGCATGCCGTTCTGCCAGTCGATATGCAGCGCCTCCATGCCCGCCAGGGAGATGTGCAGCGTGCGATCCACCGGGGTGCCGGTGCGTTCGAGGATGCCGACCACGGTGAAGGGCTTGTCGTCGTGCTTGACCAGGCTGATGGTGGCGACGCCGTGGGCCAGTACGAGCTTCTCGCCCAGGCCATAACCCAGTGCCTGGGCAACCTCTGCGCCGAGCACCACTTCGAAGGGATCGTCGGCGAAGGCGCGGCCCTGTGCCAGCTGCAGCGCCTGGCTGCGCGCATAGCGGTAATGCTCGAAATAGGCGGTGCTGGTGCCCATCACCCGGTAGCCACGGTGCGAGTCGCCGAGGGAAATGGGGATGGCCCACTTCACCTGACGGTGTTCGGCGAAGTGCTCGAAGCTGTCCCAGCGGATGTTGTTGGTGGCATTGCCGATACGAAACACCGAATACAGCAGCAGGTTCACGCTACCCGAGCGGGCGCCGACGATCAGGTCGGTGCCGCTGATGGTATTGGCGAAGCTGGCGCGGGCCTCGGTGCGTACGCGCTCGACGGCCAACAGCAGGCACACCGACAGAGCGATGGCGAATACCGTGAGCAGGGCGGTGAAACGGCGGTTGGCCAGGCTGGCCAGGGCGATGCGGATCAGATGCATCTCAGGCCTCCTGTGGGCGCACGGCGCGGTTGAGTTCTGCCAGCGACAGGTTGCGGTCGAACAGCGGTGCGAGGCTCTGGTCGTGGCTGACGAACAGCAGGCTGGCACCCGCGGCGCGGCATTCGGCGAAGAGCAATTGCAGGAAGGCCTCGCGGGCGTCGAAGTCCAGCGCCGAGGTAGGTTCGTCGGCGATCACCAGCTCCGGCTGGCCGATCAAGGCACGGGCGGCGGCGACGCGTTGTTGCTGGCCAATCGACAGTTCATCGGCACGGCGGCCGAGCAGTTCGGCCCGCAGGCCCAGGTGGTCGAGCAGTGCGGCGGCCGCGGCGTCGATGCTGCCATGGCGCTGACGCGCACGTTCGGCGCGCGAACGGGAGAAACGGCACGGCAGCTCGACGTTCTCACGCACGGAAAGGAATGGCAGCAGATTGAACTGCTGGAAGATGTAGCCCGTGTGGTCGACGCGAAAGCGGTCGCGTGCACCAGCCGAGAGCTTGCCGAGGTCTTCGCCAAGCAGGCGGATATGGCCGCGCTGGGCTTTCTGCACGCCACCAAGCAGGCCTAGCAGGGTGGTCTTGCCGCTGCCGCTGGGGCCCTTGAGAAACAGAGTCTCGCCGCGCGCCAGGGTGAAGTGGGGGATATCCAGCAACTGCGCCTGGCCAGGCCAGGCGAAGCCGAGATCGGCGAGTTCGATCAGAGGTTGGGTCATGGTTTCTTCGAATCGTCGTTCATGAAAAGCCGAGCATGGTGGCCTGATTGTCTGAGCCGAGCCCGCAGGTGGCATTCATGCCTCCGGAGCAGGCGTTGCAGGAGGCGCTTTAGTGGCGAGCTCTTGCGCGGCTAAAGCGTGTCGCCACCTGGCCCTCCCGCAACGTTGGTGTGGTGGATGCAAGAGCGTCATCCACCCTACGGCATCAGAAAGACAGGCGTGGCTGGGCCGGAGTCAGTTCAACGCCCTGCTGACCGCTTGGGCCGATCAGTTGTACCTGAATCTTCTCGGTGGCGGGGAAGCGTTTGAACAGCTCGCCCAGATCCAACTGTTTCAATTCATTGGCGTTGGCGCATTCGAAGCGGTAGTGCGCCTGGATATCGCTATGTTCGCCTTCATGGGCATGATGGTCGTGGTCGTGGTCGTGGTCGTGGTCGGCGTCGCCGAACAACGGACTCTCCAGTTCGACTTCGGTGGCCTTGCAGTCACCGCTGGCCAGAGCGAAGAGTTGCAACGGCTGTTCCAGCTCCTTCTTGGCTGCCGCGACCTTGGCTTTGTCCGCGTCGCTCTTGGCGGCATGCTCGAAGCCCACCAGGTTCATTGCCGGGCTCTCCAACTGCAGCTCCAGCAGCTTGCCATCCAGTGCCACGTTGAGGCTGGCGACACCGTGCTCGTGAGCGCCAAGGCTGTCGTGGGCATGGTCATGATCGTGATCATGGTTGTGTTCGTGGGCCTGGGCGGCCAGCGGTAGCAGGGCGAAAGGCAGGGCGAGCAGCAGGTGGCGCATGGGGATCTCCGGCGTGAGGGCTGACTTGATTGTTACGTTATAACAATTTTTATGCTGAACTGGCCAGCGTGTCGGAGGCATGGGAGCATTCATCCATCAAATGGGAGGCTGGACATGGTGCGTATACGTGGGCGGATCGGCGATTGGCCGGTGGATCTGACGCTGGAGCTGGATGCCGGGGATTGGGCGCAACTGGCCGAACACGTCGCGGTCACACCGGCTGCTGTTCAGCCCGTAGCAGCGCCGGCGGCCGATAGCAGTGACCGACTGTGGCAGACCACACTGCAACTGGTGCGCGATGCCGGTTCGGTCGAGGGGCCGCGATTGCTGGCGCAACTGGCCGCATTGGCTGGCGGTGAGGCAGCGGGCAAGCGCCTGTTGGTACGCCTGCGCCACTGCTCGCAGATCCGAATGGAAACCGGCGCGGATGCGCCGATCTATCACTGGGTGACGGAGTAAGTCGATTTGGCATGGCCCGGCGGACTGTTCGCTAGCGCTACGAGCGGCCGGCGTTCCGATCCGCCCTACGTGCTGGAAGGAGTAGCGGCTCAGGTGAGTAGGGTGCGCTGTGCGCACCGACACATCAGCGCTGTCATCGCCGGTGCGCACGGCGCACCCTACAACGGCCGTTCTTCCGTAGGCTGCGCCGCGCGCACCCTACGGTGAGCGGGGTAACCCGGGTCAGTAGATCGCCTGATACAGCTTGCGGCGATAGGCAGTGACCAGCGGGTGGTCGCCGCCGAGCAGATCGAACACCTGCAGCAGGGTCTTGTGTGGCAGGCCTTCGCCGTAGCTGCGGTTACGCACGAACAGCTTGAGCAGGCCGTCCAGCGCCGCTTCGTACTGCTGGCGCGCCAGTTGCTGCACGGCCAACTGATACACCGCTTCGTCGTCACCGGCATCCTGGGCCAGGCGGCTTTTCAGCGTGGCGACATCGGGCAGATCGGCGGCCTGGCGCAGGAAGGTCAGCTGCGCCTTGGCGCCGGCCAGCGCCTGTTTGTGTTCATCGCCCTTGACCGCATTCAGCACGGTCTCGGCTTCGGCCAGTTCGCCGCGCTCGGCCAGGCAGCGCGCGTAGAGAATCAACGCCGCCGCGTTCTCGTTATTTTCCGTCAGCACCTGCTTGAGCAGGGCCTCGCTATCGGCGAAGCGGCCTTCGGCGAACAGCGCCTGGGCTGCTTCCATCGGATCGGCGGCGACCGGCGCCGGTTCGGCGACGTGCGGCTTGAGCATTTCGCGAATTGCCGCTTCCGGCTGGGCACCGGCGAAACCGTCCACCGGTTGACCGTCCTTGAACAGCACCACGGTGGGCAGGCTGCGGATACCGAAGCGCATGACGATGTCCTGCTCGATATCGCAGTTGACCTTGGCCAGCAGCAGCTCGCCGGCATATTCCTCGGTGATCTTCGCCAGCATCGGCATCAGCGCCTTGCACGGCGCGCACCAGTCGGCCCAGAAGTCGACCAGTACCGGTTTGTGGAAGGAGTTCTCGACTACCAGTTGCTCGAAGCTGGCGGCACCGGATACGTCGAAGATATAGGGGGAGTCGCTCATGGTCGGTCTCGAAAGGCAGGGCAATGGACTATTAATGCGGGCGGTCGGCTCACGATACAAGGGGCGGCTCGGATCGTGCCCGGCTCATGTCGGTCGTTGCGCATGATACAGGCTGACCTGACGGAATTCGGCAGGCTCGGCCAGATCCGGCCAGGTGCAGCCTTCCAGCAGCCCCAGGCGCTGGTAGAGCGGATGCTGAAAATCCTTCACCCGCGAATCGGCCACCAGCGCCTGGCGCCCGCGGCTGAGGAAGTGATCGAGCAGCGGCAGGTTGGCGCGGTCGTAGAGCACGTCGGCGACCAGGATCAGGTCGTAGCGATCCGCTTCGGCGAAGAAATCTTCCGAGTAGTTCAGGATCACGCCGTTGAGCTCGGCATTGGCGCGACTGGCGGCCAGCGCCAGTGGGTCGAGGTCGCAGGCCACCACTTCTGTTGCACCCGCCTTGGCGGCCGCGATGGCAGCGACCCCGGAGCCAGCGCCGAAATCCAGTACGCGTTTGCCGCGCACCCACTCGGGATGCTCGGCCAGCCAGCGTGCCAGCACCAGGCCGCTGGCCCAGCAGAAACTCCAGTAGGGAGGCTCTTCGAGAATGCGCCGGGTCTCTTCCGGGTTGAAGGCGCGATCCATGTTGCTGGCGTCGATCAGCCACAAGGCGATATCGGTTCCCGGCAGCGTTTCAGCTACCAGGCGGGCATCGCCGAGCAGTTCGGCGAGCGCAGCCTGCAGGGCGGCGGGTGCGGTCATGGGGCGGCTACCAGGCTCAGCTCACCGAGCGACTGATTGCTCTGGCTGGCAATGGTGCGTGGAATCAGGCGTTGTACCAGGCGGCCGGAATGACTGACGCGGGCGCGCAATTCGAGGCGTTGGCCGGCTTGCAGCGCGGTGGGCTCGAAATGCAGTTCGAAGGGCAGCGCATCCCCGCCGCCACGTAGCTGCTGGCTACCGAGCGAGCGCCCAGGCCGGCCGCGTGCATCGACGACAAGCAGCGCCAGCTCCACTTCTGCACCGGCTGCAACGCCGAGCAATTGGCCGCTCACTGCTGGCAGGTGGCTGGCTTGCGACTGAGGTTCGAGCATCGGCTTGGGCGCCGTTGGCGGTGCATCGACTGGGGCCGGTGCCGGGTCGCTGGCGCAGGCGACGAGCAGGCCGCTGAGCAGGATGGGCAGGAAATGAAGTCGCTGGGTCATGGATTCGTTCGCTCTTGGGACGGCGTCGTTATGGCGCAATTCTGCGCGTAACTCATCAGGCCGGGCCAGTTTTTGCGTGTTGCCGGGTGATTCGCCGCGCTTCGGCGGGCTGTTCACCCACGCCAACCGATGTCCAGACCGCACTGCTCGAAAACGCTAACGGCCGCTCAAGCCTCTGGCTTGTCTTGCTGTCGCTATGCGCTACCATGGCGCCTTTGCCGCCATTCGTCAGCCCCTGCCATGCATTGTCCGTTCTGCGCTGCCAACGACACCAAGGTCATCGATTCCCGTCTGGTCGCCGAAGGTGATCAGGTTCGCCGTCGCCGCGAATGCGTGGCCTGCGGTGAACGTTTCACCACCTTCGAAACCGCCGAACTGGTGATGCCGCGCCTGATCAAGCAGGACGGCAGCCGCCAGCCATTCGACGAAGAGAAGCTGCGTGCCGGCATGCAGCGCGCGCTGGAAAAGCGTCCGGTGAGCGTCGAGCGCCTGGAGGAGGCCATCGCCCGCATCAAGCAGCAACTGCGCGCCACCGGTGAGCGCGAGGTGAAGTCGCTGGTGCTCGGCGAGCTGGTGATGACCGAGCTGAGCAAGCTCGACGAAGTGGCCTACATCCGCTTCGCCTCGGTTTACCGGCGCTTTCAGGACCTCAACGAGTTCCGCGAGGAAATCGAACGTCTGGCACGTGAGCCGTCGAAAAGCCGATGAGCGAACGCGACCACTTCTTCATGGCGCGCGCCCTCAAGCTGGCGCGCAAAGGCCTGTACTCCACCCATCCCAACCCTCGTGTCGGCTGCGTGATCGTGCAGGATGGACGCATCGTTGGTGAAGGTTGGCATGCCCGTGCCGGCGAGCCACATGCCGAGGTGCACGCGCTGCGCCAGGCCGGCGACAAAGCGCGTGGCGCGACCGCCTACGTCACCCTGGAGCCTTGCAGCCATCACGGTCGTACGCCGCCTTGCGCCGATGCCCTGGTCGCGGCGGGCGTCAGCCGGGTGGTCGCGGCGATGCAGGATCCCAACCCGCAAGTGGCCGGCAGCGGCCTGTTGCGTCTGGCCCAGGCCGGCATCGAGGTCGCCAGCGGCGTACTGGAGGATGAGGCGCGAGCGCTCAACGCCGGCTTCATCAAACGCATGGAGAAGGGCCTGCCGTTCGTGCGGGTGAAGCTGGCGATGAGCCTGGACGGGCGCACGGCTATGGCCAGCGGCGAAAGTCAGTGGATCACCGGGCCGGCAGCGCGCTCCGCGGTGCAGCGCTTGCGTGCGCAGGCCAGCGTGGTGCTCAGCGGTGCCGATACGGTGCTGGCAGATGACGCGCGGCTGACCGTGCGCGCTGACGAACTGGGCCTGGGGGCGGAGATGACGGCACTGGCGCAGCGTCGTCCGCCTCTGCGCGTGCTGGTCGATGGCCGCCTGCGTGTACCGTTGAGCAAGACTTTCTTCCAGGTCGGCCCGGCCCTGGTGGCTACGTGCGCCGCTGCTGCCGCCCGTGATCGCTACCAGGAGGACGGCCACGAGTTGCTCGCCGTGCCGGGTAGCAACGGTCATGTCGATCTGCGCAAGCTGCTGCTGGAACTGGCTTCGCGTGGTGTCAACGAAGTGCTGGTGGAAGCCGGGCCGCGTCTGGCTGGCGCCTTCGCCCGTGCCGGGCTGGTGGACGAGTACCGTATCTTCGTTGCGCCCAAGCTGCTCGGCTCCAGTGCCCGGCCGCTGCTCGAGTTGCCGCTCAACCGCATGGCCGAGGCGCCGGAGTTGCAGATCGTCGATATCCGCGCCGTCGGCGACGACTGGCAGATCACGGCGGTGCCCAAGGTCAAGTAGGGGGCGCTGCGCGCACCGTGGCCACTGCGGTTCTACCTATATCCCCCTTGTCCAGTGGCAACGACTACAGCGGGCACAGCCGCTGGTCTGGTAGGCCAGTGCGCATGGCGCACCCTACGCCCCATGCGCCGCGATGATAAATGTGGTAAAACGCCACGCGGCTATTTTCATGTGGCCGCAACGTTCTCAGGGCGGGGTGTGATTCCCCACCGGCGGTAATGGTCTTCAAGGCCTAGCCCGCGAGCGCTCGCCACGGCTCCTGCCGCGCGAGGTCTAGCAGACTCGGTGAGATTCCGAGGCCGACGGTATAGTCCGGATAAAGAGAGAGCGGGATTCCCTCCTCGGGCGCCTCGAGCGTGCCCGTGAAATCCCTATCGATCGGCATTGCCCTGTTTTTGACCAAAACAGGAGTTCATCCATGCTGTGCATTATCTTCAAGCAAGATTCGGAGGGCGCATGTTCACCGGCATAATCGAAGCCATCGGCAGTATCCGCGCCATGACGCCCAAGGGCGGTGACGTGCGTGTCTACGTGGCAACCGGCAAGCTCGACCTGGGCGACGTCAAGCTCGGCGACAGTATCGCGGTCAACGGCATCTGTCTGACCGCCGTGGAGCTGCCCGGCGACGGCTTCTGGGCTGATGTCAGTCGCGAGACGCTGTCGCGTACCGCCTTCATCGACCTCAAACCCGGCAGCGCCGTCAATCTGGAAAAGGCCCTGACGCCGACCAGTCGCCTCGGCGGCCATCTGGTCAGCGGTCACGTCGACGGCGTCGGCGAGATCGTCTCGCGCGCCGATAACGCCCGCGCCGTGCAGTTCAAGGTGCGCGCGCCGCGTGAGCTGGCCAAGTACATCGCCCATAAAGGTTCGATCACCGTCGACGGCACCAGCCTGACCGTCAACGCGGTCGATGGCGCCGAATTCGAGCTGACCATCGTGCCGCACACCCTGGCTGAGACCATCATGGTCGACTACCAGGCCGGACGTAAGGTCAACCTCGAGGTCGACCTGCTGGCACGTTACCTGGAGCGCCTGCTGCTCGGTGACAAGGCCGCAGAACCCAAGGCCTCGGGCCTGACCGAAAGCTTTCTCGCCGAACACGGCTACCTGAAGAATTGAGGAGACGCCCCGATGGCGCTCAATACCGCTGAAGAACTGATCGAAGACATCCGCGCCGGCAAGATGGTCATCCTCATGGATGACGAGGATCGCGAGAACGAAGGCGACATCATCATCGCCTCCGAATGCGTCACCGCCGAGCACATCAACTTCATGGCCCGTTTCGCCCGTGGCCTGATCTGCATGCCGATGACCCGCGAGCGCTGCGAGCTGCTCAAGCTGCCGCTGATGGCGCCGCGCAACGGTTCCGGCTTTGGCACCAAGTTCACCGTCTCCATCGAGGCGGCCGAAGGCGTGACCACCGGTATCTCCGCCGCCGACCGCGCCCGCACCGTGCAGGCTGCCGTGGCGCGAAATGCAGTGGCCGAGGATATCGTCAGCCCTGGTCACATCTTCCCGCTGATGGCTCAGCCCGGCGGCGTGCTGGCGCGTGCCGGCCATACCGAGGCGGCCTGCGACCTGGCGCGCATGGGCGGCTTCGAGCCGAGCGGGGTGATCTGCGAGATCATGAACGACGACGGCACCATGGCCCGTCGCCCTGAGCTGGAGGCCTTCGCCGAGCTGCACGGTCTGAAGATCGGCACCATTGCCGACCTGATCCACTATCGGCTGATTCACGAACGTACCGTCGAGCGCGTCAGCGAGCAGCCGCTGGACACCGAGCTGGGCCAGTTCAACCTGGTGACCTATCGCGATGGCGTCGAAAACACCGCGCACATGGCGCTGACTCTGGGCACCATCTGCTCCGAAGAGCCGACGCTGGTGCGTGTGCACAACATGGATCCGCTGCGCGACCTGTTCCTGGTCAATCAGCCGGGTCGCTGGAGCATGCGCGCGGCGATGGCTGAAGTGGCCAAGGCTGGTAGCGGCGTGGTGCTGCTGCTCGGCAACCCGCTGACCGGCCCCGAGCTGTTGGCGCTGATCGGTCGTCAGCAACCGGCCAATCCGGCGACTTACAGCACCGTGGGCGCCGGTTCGCAGATTCTGCGTGACCTCGGCGTGCGCAAGATGCGCCTGATGAGCTCGCCGATGAAGTTCAACGCGATATCCGGCTTCGATCTCGAGGTTGTAGAATACTTGCCGTCTAAATAAGAAGCGGCTCGAAGAGCCGCATCTGATGACCCTCTCTCGCTTGCGGGAGAGGGTGCCCGAAGGGCGGGAGAGGGTGTTGTGGCCAGTGCCGAACCCTCTCCCCCAGCCCCTCTCCCATAAATGGGAGAGGGGAGCAAAGCCCGCTCCTTAGGGAGCACGAATTTTATTTTCGGGGCGCACGACGCCCCGGCTCTTTAACCCATGTGAGACCCGTCATGACCCTGAAGACCATCGAAGGTACCTTCATCGCCCCGAAGGGCAAATACGCCCTGGTGGTAGGCCGTTTCAACAGCTTCGTCGTCGAGAGCCTGGTCAGTGGCGCCATCGACGCCCTGGTTCGCCACGGTGTTAGCGAAAGCGACATCACCATCATCCGTGCACCGGGCGCCTTCGAGATTCCGCTGGTTACCCAGAAGGTCGCTCAGCGTGGCGAGTACGCGGCGATCATTGCCCTCGGCGCGGTCATCCGTGGCGGCACCCCGCACTTCGAATACGTGGCTGGCGAGTGCACCAAGGGCCTGGCTCAGGTTTCCATGGAATACGGCGTACCGGTCGCGTTCGGCGTGCTGACCGTCGACTCCATCGAGCAAGCCATCGAGCGTTCCGGCACCAAGGCGGGTAACAAGGGTGCCGAAGCTGCGCTGTCTGCCCTGGAAATGGTCAGCCTGCTGGCGCAGTTGGAGGCCAAGTGAGCAACTCCGGTAACGGCCAGCCGGCCAAGAAGGGCCCCAGCGGCAAGATTCTCGCGCGCCGCGAGGCCCGTACCCTGGCCATGCAGGCCCTGTATTCCTGGCACATCGCCGGTCAGCCGCTGAACGAGATCGAAGCGCAGTTTCGTGTCGACAACGATTTCAGCAAGGTCGATGGTGCTTACTTCCACGAGATCCTGCACGGCGTGCCGCGGCAGAAGACCGAGCTGGACGAGTCCTTCACGCCCTTGCTCGATCGCCCTCTGGAGGAGATCGACCCGGTCGAGCTGGCCATCCTGCGTCTGTCCACCTATGAGCTGAAGAACCGCGTCGACGTCCCCTACAAGGTGGTGATCAACGAGGGTATCGAGCTGGCCAAGGTGTTCGGTGCCACCGACGGTCACAAGTTCGTCAACGGCATTCTGGACAAGCTCGCGCCCAAGCTGCGTGCGGCCGAAGTCAACGCCAACAAGCGTTGAGGCCTTTCTGCATGCTCGATTTACGATCTCGCGAGCTGGAGCCCTGCCTCTTTTATGCAGGGCCGACACGCAGCAGATTGTCACTTGCCCATGGGTGAGTTCGAGCTGATCCGCCGATACTTCGCCGCTGCGCCCTGTGCTCAGGGTGGCGCCGGCGTGGTTCGTGGTATCGGCGATGACTGCGCGTTACTGGCGGTGCCGACAGGCGAGCAACTGGCGGTGTCCACCGACACGCTGGTCACCGGGGTGCATTTCCCCGAATCCTGCGATGCCTTTCTTCTCGGTCAGCGCGCGCTGGCTGTCTCCGCCAGTGATCTGGCCGCCATGGGCGCTACGCCGCTGGCCTTTACCCTCGCTCTGACCTTGCCGAGTGCCAGTGAAACCTGGTTGGCCGAGTTCGCCCGTGGCCTGCAACTGATGGCGCAGAATTGCTCGCTGGCGCTGGTCGGCGGCGATACCACGCGCGGCCCGCTGAGCCTGACGCTGACCGTGTTCGGTCGCGTGCCTGCCGGGCAGGCGCTGTTGCGTAGTGGCGCGCGGATCGGTGATCTGCTCTGCGTCGGTGGCGAGCTCGGCGACGCGGCGGGTGCCCTGCCGCTGGTATTGGGGCAGCGCGAAGCTGCTGCCGATATCAGCGCAGCGCTGCTGGCGCGTTACTGGTTGCCGCAACCACAACTGGCCCTGGGCCAGGCCTTGCGCGGGCGGGCCACGGCAGCGCTGGACATTTCCGATGGGCTGCTCGCTGACTGCGGGCATATCGCCCATTCCTCGCAGGTAGCCCTGCAGATCGAGCTGGAGCGGATTCCGCTGTCCGCGCCGTTGCGAGCGTTCGCCGGTGAGGATCAGGCGCGGCTCTGCGCGCTCGGTGGTGGCGACGACTACCGCCTGGCCTTTACCCTACCGCCAGCGTTACTCCCCGAAGTCCAGGGCGACTGGCCTGAGGTGCGGGTCATCGGCAGGGTGCAGGCGGGCAGCGGCGTGCAGTTGCTCGATGCGAGTGGCCAGCTTATCGATCCGCCTCGTGGCGGCTATCAACACTTCTGACAGGACGGAATGCGCGTGACCGATCACCCCAACCAGGTTCCCGCCGAATACGTACCGCCCTCGGTATGGCGCAACCCCTGGCATTTCATCGCCTTTGGTTTCGGCTCCGGCACCTTGCCCAAGGCGCCCGGCACCTGGGGCTCGCTGGTGGCGCTGCCGTTCGTGCCGCTGTGGCAGATGCTGCCCGACTGGGGGTATTGGCTGATGCTCGGCGTGACCATGCTGTTCGGCTTCTGGCTGTGCGGCAAGGTCGCCGACGACCTGCGCGTGCACGATCACGAAGGCATCGTCTGGGACGAGATGGTCGGTATGTGGATCACCCTGTGGCTGGTGCCCGAGGGTTGGGTCTGGTTGCTGCTAGGCTTCCTCATGTTTCGTCTGTTCGACATCGTCAAACCCTGGCCGATTCGCTGGATCGACCGCCATGTGCATGGCGGCGTCGGCATCATGCTCGATGACATCCTTGCCGGGGTCTTTGCCTGGCTGGCCATGCAGGGTGTGGTCTGGGGGTGGGCCAGATATGGAGCTGGGCTGGGGTTCTAAGGAGCAGGCATGCGGATGATACGTTGGTGCCTCGCCGTGTTCTGGATGTGGAGCGCATTCGCGGGCGCACAGATTCAGGGACAGCTGCCGGGCGAGATACGCCTGGCCAGTGAGGTCTGGGAGGGCTACACCGAGGCCGATGGTACAGGCCTGGGTTGGGACGTCATGCGCAAGGTGTTCGAGCCGGCGGGCGTCAGCCTGAGTATCCACAGCGTGCCCTATACGCGTGCGGTCGGCCTGGTTCAACGTGATGAGGCCGATGCCTGGGTGGGCTCCTACCGCGACGAGGTCGAGGGCAACGTGCTCTACCCGACGCACCCCTACGATATGGATCAGATTGTCGCGCTTAGCCTCAAGGACAAGCCGGTACCGACACTGGACAGCCTGAGCCAGTATCGATTGGTCTGGGTACGTGGCTACGGCTACGAGGAATATCTGCCGAATGTGCACGACTACCGGGAAGTGCAACGACGCAGCGGTATTCTCGGCATGCTCGACCTGGGCCATGCGGATTTCTATATCGATGCCCGCCCCGAGGTCGACTACGTGCTGAGCCTGGCCGACAAGCCGCAGCAGTATCGATCCACGGAGCTGATGCAGTTGCCGCTGTATCTCGGTTTTGCCGATACGCCGCGTGGTCGTGCACTGGCCGAGCTTTATGATCGACGCATGGCGGCGTTGATCGTCAGTGGCGAGCTGCGACCGGTCTTCGCCCGTTGGCGCCAACCCTATCCCCTCGATTGAGCCGGGAGACTGCCTTTCATGCTGCTTCGTCACTGTCTTGCCGGCCTGTTGCTGTTGTCTGCGTGTGTTGCCTGGGCCGCTTCGCAGGTGCAGGTAGTCGGCCTTTTTCCCGGTGCGGCGGTGATCAACGTCGATGGTCAGCGCAAGCTGGTGCGCGTCGGCGATAGCGGCCCGGGTGGCGTGCAGGTGGTCAGCGTCGACAAGCAGGGTGCTCTACTGCGCGTCGATGGTGTCGAGCGCGTCTATCCGCTCAGCCGCGAATACAGTGCCGGTTTCGCCGAGCCGCAGAGGAAGCGCTTGAGTATCGCCAAGGGTATTGGTGGCCACTATTGGGTGGCCGGTTCGGTCAATGGCCAGACCGTGCAGTTCCTGGTCGACACCGGTGCCACGTCGGTGGCGCTCAACGATGCCCATGCCAAGCGCCTGGGGATCGATTACCGAGTCAGTGGCAGGCCGTTGCAGGTCAATACAGCCAACGGTGTCGCCCGTGGTTGGCGGGTGATGCTTGACCGGGTCAAGATCGGCGATCTTGAGGTACTCGGTGTCGAAGCGGTGGTGCTCGAAGGTGGCGCGCCGCACGAGGCGCTACTCGGAATGAGCTTCCTAAGCCGGGTGGGGTGGCGCGAGGAGCAGGGGATGTTGGTGCTCGAATCCAAGCTCTGAAACTGCCATTGACCGTTTCGATACTGATGATCGGCAATTCTGACTGACTCGCCAGCGGGGGCTGCTGATACAATGCCGGCCCTGTTTCGTACTCATTGCTAGGAGTATCCGGTGTCCGTCGTGTTCGTCGCCGCCTCCCAACTGCCCACGCCCTTCGGTGTGTTCACCATGCACGGTTTCCTCGATGAGGCCACCGGCAAGGAACACGTCGCCCTGACCTTCGGCAACGTCGCTGATGGTGCACCGGTGCTGGGGCGTCTGCATTCCGAATGCCTGACCGGCGATGCCCTGTTCAGCCTGCGCTGCGACTGCGGCGCGCAATTGCAGGCCGCGCTGCAGGCCATCGCCAACGAAGGCCGTGGCGTGCTGCTGTACCTGCGTCAGGAAGGCCGTGGCATCGGTTTGCTGAACAAGATCCGCGCCTATGAGCTGCAGGACGGTGGCGCCGATACCGTGGAAGCCAACGAGCGCCTGGGTTTCGGTGCTGATCAGCGTGACTACGCCATCTGTCTGCCGATGCTCGAACACCTGGGCATCCACAGCCTCAAGCTGATGACCAACAACCCGCGCAAGGTCAAAGCCCTCGGCGACATGGGTATCGCCGTGGATCATCGTGTGCCGCTGCAGATCGCGCATAACCCCTACAACAAGCGCTACCTCGCCACCAAGGCCGGTAAGCTCGGCCACATGCTGGGCAACCAGCATCAGGGCGAGGCCGAGGAGCGCCTGTGACCCGCGGTCAGGTGAAACGCCGGCTGGCGCTGCTCTGGTGGCGTCACCTGGCTGTGGCCCTGGCGCCGCTGCTGGTCTTCAACCTGCTATTCGGCGGTGGCGGTCACACGGTCATGAGCATGCCGATGTTCATTGCCGGTCTGGCCTCGATGTTCGTCAGCCTGCCGCTGTTTTCCGCCTACAAACATGCGCTGATCGCCACCCAGAAAGCCCTTGATAGCGATGAGGAAGCCGCCGCCTGGCTGGAGCTGGATCGCGTACGCCTGCGTGCATTGCTCGGTGCGGCGCTACCGGCCTGGATCGCTGCCCTGGCGGTGCTGGCCGGCCTCGAAGCGATTCCCCTGGTATTGCTGGCGCTGTCGTCCATCGTGCTGCACAGCCTCTACCGCATACCCCGCCAGTTGGGTTGATGCGCGCGCTACTGCTCGCCCTTTGCGCGCTGGCGCTACCCCTGCCAGCCGCTGAGCGGGTAATCAGCCTGGCACCTTCGCTCAGCGAAATCATGCTCGACCTGGATGCCGCCGACCTGCTGGTCGGCGTGCTCGAAGGGGATGAGCGTCCTGCCGCGCTGGCGCATCTGCCCACGGTCGGCCGCTATGGTCAGCTGGAGTTCGAACGCCTGCTGCAGTTGGCTCCTGATCTGATCCTGATCGCCCCGGGCAGCGTGCCACCGGCGCAGCAGGCACAGTTGCAGCGTTTCGGTATTCCCTTGCTGATCGTCGAACCACGTCGTCTCGATCAGCTTGGCGACGTGTTCGTCAGCATTGCCGGACGTGTCGGCCGTGCGGAGCAGGGCGAGCGGCTGGCAAGCGAGTTTCGTACCGAGCTGGACGCGCTGCGCCAGCGCTACCGGCGTGAGCAGCCCCTGACGGTGTTCTACCAGATCTGGCACCAGCCGCTGTACACCATCGGTGGTGAGCAACTGATCGGTGATGCCTTGCAGGTGTGCGGGGCGCGCAACCTATTCGCTGATTTGCCACAGCCGGCACCGCAGGTCAGCGTCGAGGCCGTGCTGGCGCGTGACCCGGACGTGATTCTCGGCGGCAGCAATGCCGAGCTGAGTGCCTGGCAAGCTTGGCCGCAGCTACATGCAGTACGTATGGGCCAGGTCTGGGCAGTGCCGGACAAGGGCCTGGAGCGGCCCAGTCGGCAGATGCTGGGAGCCATCGAGCAGTTGTGTGAGCGGATGGCTGGGGCGCGGTAGCATTACGTGGGTTGCATATGGTTGCGTAGGGTGGGTTAGCCGCTTGTTGCGGTGGCTGCGTGTTCCACTGTGCTTGATGCGGCGGATGGCCGCCCCGCGATAACCCACCATTGGTGCAAGGCGAACCATCGCCTGGTGGGTTACGCGGCGCACAGTTTTCATCTACACCAGCAAGATCGGCGTTCAGCGCCGCTAACCCACCCTACGTTGGCTGCACATCAATTTTAGAGTTGTGGTGTCCAGGTTACGGCCAGCAGTGCGGTGCGACCTGCCTCGCGGTAGGGCTGTGGTTCGCCCATGAAGTCCAGTGGATTGGTCGGTCGCAGGTAGTTACCCAGCGTGTAACCACGATCTAGCGCGTTATCCAGCTTCAGATCCCAGCGCAGTTCAGGCGTGCTCTGCCAGCTGGTGCGCAAGTCGAGTACGCCATAACCGGAGAGTTGGCGGGTATTGGCCGAGTCGTCGTAGCGCTGGCTAACCGCGCGCCATGAGCCGCCGACACCGAAGGCGCCAAACTGGCGATCCAGATCTAGGCTGAGGGTACGGCGTGCGCGGTAAGGAAGTGTGTGGCCATTGTCGCGGTCGCGCGGATCAATCAGGCTCACCCCGAGTTGAACCTCCCAATCCAACACATTGCGGGCAACACTGGCCTCGAAGCCGTTGACACGTGCTTTGGCGATGTTCTCCGGCTGATTGGCGCTGCTGTCCCAGGCGATCATGTCGTCGATGTCGGTGCGATACAGCGACGCTGTCAGGCGCGTGCCGGAGAAGTCGGCGCGCCATTGCAACTCGTAGGTTTTCGACGTCTCGGCCTTCAGGTTCGGGTTGCTGGAACCGGGATAGTAGAGGTCGCTGAAGGTGGGAGCGCGGAAACCCTCACCGTAGCTGACGATCCAGCTCTGGTTGTCGCCCATTGGCAGACTGAGGGCCGCGTTCCAGCTGTTCTGGTTTCCGTAGATTTTGTTGTCGTCGTGGCGCAGGCCCAGTTCGGTGCCAAAGTGTTCGCCCTTGAAGCTGTGTTGAGCGAAGACGGCACGGTTATCGCGTTTATCCTCTGCAAACACGGTGCTGCCATCAACCCGATCCTCGTACCAGTCGGCACCGAGGGTTAGTTGATTGGCGGCGTTCAGTTGCAGATGATTGATCCAGCTCGCAGAGTGGCGAGTGGTTTTCAACGTGCCATTGTTCCAACTGTCTGCGGCATCCAACGCCTTGTTGCGGTCGAAGCTGCGACCCAGTTCGATACGGCTGTTCCAACTGCCGGTAAGCCTGCCGTCCAGGTATCCGCTGTAGCTGCTTAGGCGGAATTCATCGTGAGGCTGTCCGGGTACGAAGTTGTAAGCGTCGTCGTATTCACTGTCGCCACGTTGGTCGTTCAGGTTCAGTCCGGCTTTCCAGTTGTCGCTGAAGCGATGATCCAGATTCAGATGCACGGCCTTGTTGCGCAGACCGTCGTGATCCCTATCTGCGCCGACGTTGTCGCTGGTGCGATCCCAGCCGTCGCTTTCGTCAAGGCTGCCACCGAGGGTGAAGGTGGTGCGGTCATTGCCCCCGGCCAGTGCCACGCTGCGCTGGAAGGTCTGGTGGCTGCCGACCGCCAGGCGCACTTGTGGATGCAGGCCTGTTTCGCCACGGCGGGTGAAAATCTGGATCACACCACCAATCGCGTCGGCGCCATAGAGGGATGAGCGCGGCCCGCGCGTCACCTCCAGGCGTTCGACGTTGTCGATGCTCAGGTAATCAAGACGAGCGATGCCGCTACTGGCAGAGGCAACGCGCTGGCCGTCGATCAGTACCAGAGTCTGCGCGGTGCTGGTGCCACGCACTGAATAGGAGATCACGCCGCCAGAGCTGCCAATCTGTACGCCAGGCACTCGGCTGAGCAACTGGGGGACGCTACGAACTTGCAGGCGTTCGATGTCGTCCCGTTCGAAGACGGTGGTAGCCGCAGTAGCCTGCGCTTGCGGTTCGGCCAGACGTCCGGAGGTGACCACCAGAGGCTCGGTCGTATAAGGCTCTGCGGCCAGTGCAAGACCGGGCATGACGGCGATGGCCAGGGCCAGACGGGACAGTTTCATTCTCTTTCCTCAAAGGTCGGCAGACTTTCGAGGAGGGCAGGAGCAAGCGCGCAGGGCGGCGCTTGACCGTGCTGCCCTCCGCAACACCAGTCGCACCGCCTTGGCCGGTCTCCGGGCTCTCGACCCATGTCCGCCTTCCCAGGTTGCCCCAGTGGCCGTTTGGACGTGGCGCAAGCTCAGCGCTTGCAGTCGATTACCGTTGCGGGGGCAGCGCCGGGATTGCTCATGACGAGCGCACCGGCTTCCCGTTTAACGCCGCTTGCGCAGCGCACCCTGGCGGAACATGAAGTGCGCGAACCTTAGTGCGCACGCATATGAATGACAAGCAAGCTCCGCTCATTCAACGATGAGCGGGCCTCATGCTCAGACCTGAAGTAAATTCAGGCGCTCGCGTACCGCGCGTTCGATGCCGGCTTCGTCGAGGCCGCACTCGGCGAGCATCTGGCTCGGTTTGGCGTGCTCGACGTAGTAGTCCGGCAGGCCCAGGTGCAGCATCGCTACCTGGCGGTTCTCGGCGGCGAAGAATTCGCTGACCGCGCTGCCGGCGCCGCCCATTACCGCGTTTTCCTCGATGGTCACCAGCAGCTCGTGGCTGCCTGCCAGCTCGCGCAGCAGGGCTTCGTCCAGGGGTTTGACGAAGCGCATGTCGACCACCGTGGCATCCAGTGTTTCACCGACGCGCAGGGCTTCGGCCAGCTGCACGCCGAAGGCCAGCAGAGCAACGCCCTTACCCTGGCGGCGTACCACAGCCTTGCCAATCGCCAACGGCTCCAGGCCTGCATCGAGCGGCGCATTGGGGCCAGTGCCACGCGGGTAGCGCACCGCCGCCGGGCCGTCGAACAGGTGGCCGGTGGTGAGCATGCGGCGCATCTCGTTCTCGTCGCTCGGGGTCATCACCAGCATGCCGGGGATGCAGCGCAGGTAGGACAGATCGAAGCTGCCGGCATGGGTCGGGCCGTCTTCGCCGACCAGACCGGCGCGGTCGATGGCGAACAGCACGTCGAGGTGCTGTACGGCGACGTCGTGGATCAGCTGGTCATAGGCGCGCTGGAGGAAGGTGGAGTAGATCGCCACCACCGGTTTGGCGCCTTCGCAGGCCATGCCGGCGGCGAGGGTCACGGCGTGCTGCTCGGCAATCGCCACGTCGAAGTAGCGCTCGGGGAAGCGCTCGCTGAACGCCACCAGATCCGAGCCTTCCTTCATCGCCGGGGTGATACCGACCAGGCGCGCGTCCTGTTCGGCCATGTCGCACAGCCACTGACCGAACACGTTGGAGTATTTCGGGCCGCTGGGTTTCTTCGGCGCTGCCACCGGAGTCACTGGTTCCAGCTTGGTGATGGCGTGGTAGCCGATGGGGTCGACCTCGGCGGGAGCGAAGCCCTTGCCCTTCTTGGTCACCACATGCAGGAACTGCGGGCCGTCGAGGTCACGCATATTGCGCAGCGTCGCCAGCAGCGTGGGCAGGTCGTGGCCGTCGATAGGACCAACGTAGTTCCAGCCCAGTTCCTCGAACAGGGTGCCGGGTACCAGCATGCCCTTGGCGTGTTCCTCGACCTTGCGCGCGATTTCCCAGGCACCGGGCAGGCGCGAGAGGATCTTCTTGCTGCCCTCGCGCATGCTGGCGTAGGTGCGGCTGGAGATGATCTTGGCCAGGTAGTTGGACAGGCCGCCGACATTCTTGGAGATCGACATGTCGTTGTCGTTGAGGATCACCAGCATGTTGGCGCCGACGTCGGTGGCGTGGTTGAGCGCCTCGAAGGCCATGCCGGCGGTCAGTGCGCCGTCGCCGATCACCGCCACGCTCTTGCGCTTCTCGCCCTTCAGGCGGGCGGCGATGGCCATGCCAAGGGCCGCGCTGATGCTGGTGCTGGAGTGGCCGACACCGAAGGTGTCGTACTCGCTCTCGCTGCGCCGTGGGAAGGCTGCCAGGCCGTCCTTCTGGCGCAGGCTGCCCATGCGCTCGCGGCGGCCGGTGAGAATCTTGTGCGGGTAGGCCTGGTGGCCGACGTCCCACACCAGACGGTCATCGGGGGTGTCGAAGACGTAATGCAGGGCGATGGTCAGCTCGATCACGCCGAGGCCGGCACCGAAGTGCCCGCCGCTCTGGCCAACGCTGTAGAGCAGGTATTGGCGCAGTTCGTCAGCGAGGGTTTCCAGGTCCGCTTCGGCCAGGCGGCGCAGTTCGTCGGGCGTGTTGGCGCTGTCGAGCAGCGGCGTCAACGGGCGCTCGCGGGGGATCTCGTGGAAAGTGGTCGGCATCAGGCGAATCGTTATAGGTGTAAAAGATGCGGCAGTTTACCTGATGCCAGGAAAACAGCCCAATCCGCTGTCCACATCGGCGTTATCGGTAGTTGCGTGCGAGGAAATCCAGCAGCAGGGCGCTGACCCGCTCGCCGCATTCGGCCTGCAGCCAGTGGCCTGCACCTGGCAGGTCGTGGCGCTCCAGGTGCGGCACCTTGTCGCCCATGCGTTTCAGCGTCGGCGCCTCGAAGCGTCCGACCGGGTCGTTCTCGCCAAGCAAAAACAGCGTCGGCTGCTCCACCAGCAGCCCGGCCAGACGCTCGGTGCGCTGCCAGTTGCGTTCGAAGTTGCGGTACCAGTTCAGCGCGCCGCGAAAGCCGTGGCGCTCGAAGGTGCGCAGGTAGTGGGCGAACATCGCCTCGCTGCACCAGGGCGGCAGTGGCAGGTCATCCGGCATGCTATCGAACAGTCGCGCGTTTGCCGGTTTGTCCGTCGCCAGCAGGGCATCGCCCAGGCCGCCGAGCAGCAGGCGCAGGCTGCGGCCGATGTCTTCGTCCAGTTCGACCTCGGCCAGCCCCGGTTGCTGGAAGTAGAGGATGTAGTGGAAGCGCCCGGCGTAGGCCTCGCGCATCATCTCGATGGCCGGGCGTTTGGGGCGGCCACCGAAGGGCACCGACAACGCGCCGAGTGCCCTGACCCGCTGCGGTTCCAGCAGTGCCAAGTGCCAGGCCACCGGCGCGCCCCAGTCATGGCCGACCACCGCTACCTCGCGCTGGCCGAGCATATCCATCGCCGCCTGGATATCGCCGCACAGGGTGAGCAGGTCATAGGCCGCCGGATCAGCCGGCGCGCTGCTGGCGCCGTAGCCACGCATTTCCGGGGCGAACACGCGATAGCCGGCGGTGACCAGCGCCTCGATCTGTGGATGCCAGGCGTACCAGCACTCGGGGAAATCATGCAGCAGCCACACCGGCTTGCCGTGCTCGGGCCCGGCGCTGTACAGGCTCAGTTCGATGCCGTTAACGGCGAGCAGGCGATGGTCGATGTGCATGGATAATTCCTTGGCTATGTCTGAGTTAAGTGTTGGGGGTAAAGGGCCCACCCTACAAGGCTCCGAACCTTCCCGGAACTGCTTGGCAACAGCTAACGCGGACATAGCCAATTCCTTACCAGGTGTCGACGAAGGGACGTTTCTTACCGTCGCGTCGAGGTGGACGCGGTGCCGCATTGAGGCCGCGCAGCAGCCAGGCGCGGCTGTCGGCCGGGTCGATCACGGCGTCGATCTCAAGATAGCTGGCCATGTTCAGCGCCTTGCCGTTGTCGTAGGCCTTGGTCACCAGCTTGTCGAACAGCGCCTGGCGCATGGCGTCGTCCGGTTGGGCCGCCAGCTCCTTGGCGAAACCCAGGCGTACCGCGCCTTCGAGGCCCATGGCACCGAATTCGCCACTGGGCCAGGCGGCGGTGAACAGTGGCGAATGGAAACTGCCGGCAGCCATGGCCTGGGCGCCAAGGCCGTAGCCCTTGCGCAGCACCAGGGTGAAGAAGGGCACCGTGAGGCTGGCGGCGGTGACGAACAGGCGCGAGACGTGGCGCACCGTGGCCTGCTTCTCCGCCTCCGGGCCGACCATGAAACCGGGGGTGTCGCACAGCGAGACGATGGGCAGGTCATGGGCTTCGCACAGTTGCAGGAAGCGCGCGGCCTTGTCGCCGGCCACGGCGTCGATGGCGCCGCCCAGGTGTGCGGGGTTATTGGCGATCAGCCCGAACGGCTTGCCCTCGATGCGAATCAGCGCGGTGATCAGGCCGGGGGCGAACTGGCGGCGCAGTTCCAGCACGCTACCGTGATCGGCGAGCAGCTCGATCACCTTGCGGATGTCGTACACGCGCAGGCGGTTTTCCGGGATCACATGGCGCAGCTCGCGGCTATCGTTGCATTGCCAGTCGAACAACGGGCCCTGGAAATAGCCCAGGTATTGCTTGGCCACGGCGACCGCTTCGGCCTCGTTTTCGACCAGCACATCGACCACCCCGTTGGGGCCTTGCACGCTGGTCGGGCCGACCTGCTCGGGGGTGAAGCTGCCCAGACCGCCACCTTCGATCATCGCCGGGCCAGCCATACCGATGCTCGCATTGCGAGTGGCGATAATCACGTCGCAACAGCCGAGCAGTGCGGCATTGCCGGCGAAGCAGCGGCCGGAGACGACGCCCACCGTCGGTACCAGGCCGGAGAGCTTGGCCATGGCGACGAAGGTGTGGCAGTCCAGCCCGGCCACGCCGACGAAATCGGTATCACCCGGTCGGCCGCCGCCGCCTTCGGCGAACAGCACCACCGGCAGGCGCCATTGCTCGGCCAGGGCCAGCATGCGGTCGGTCTTCTTGTGGTTCATCACCCCCTGGGTGCCGGCGAACACCGTGTAGTCGTAGGCGATGGCCATGCAGCGCGCAGCATCGCTGCCGAAACTCGCGGCGTTCACCGTGCCGATACCGGCGACCAGGCCATCGGCCGGGCTCAGCTCCAGTAGTTCCTCGGGCGAACGTCGACGGCGCTGGGCGGCCAGGGCCATGGCGCCGTATTCGATAAAGCTGTCTGCATCGAGCAAGTCCGCCAGGTTTTCCCGCACGGTGCGCTGGCCGGTCTTGCGCCTTTTCGCCACGGCCTCGGGGCGACGCGCATCGGTCAGACGTGCGTGGCGCTCCAGTACCTCGGCCAGATCGGCGCGGATATGCGCCAGGTCGACTGCCTGTTCGCCGTGGGCGTCGAGGCCATCCACCTCGGCCGGCTCCAGAAAAGCCAGCGCCTGCCCCTCACCGATGGCGTCGCCGGGGATCACGGCTAGCGCACGGATGATGCCGCTGTGCTCGGCCTTGACCTCGAATTCCATCTTCATCGCTTCCAGCACGGCGATGCGCTCGCCAGTGGCTACGGCATCGCCCTCGGCTACCTCCAGGCTGACCAGCACACCAGCGCTTGGGGCGCTCAGGACCAAGGTGCCGGGCGGTGCATCGACAGTGGCCTTGGTGCCTTGCCGCGAAGCATCGGTGGCGAAGTAGCGATGTGGATGGGCTTGCTCGCGAGGGGCCAGCAACTCGCCCAGGTGACGCTCGACATAGGTGGTGTCGAGCTGGTTGGCGATCACTTCGTCGCGCTGCAGCAGGTTCTGCAGCAGGTGCAGGTTGCTCGCTACGCCGTCGAGGCGGAACTCGCACAGCCCCCGATAGGCGCGGCGCAGGGCGCTGGGGTAGTCGCTGGCGCTGGCAATCAGCTTGGCCACCAGCGAGTCGTAGGCCGGGCTTACCGCGTAGCCGGCATAGCCGCAGCCATCCACACGCAGGCCTGGGCCGGAGGGTGGTTGGTAGGCCGCGAGCACACCGCTGGCCGGGCGCGCGCTGCCATCGGCGAGCAGGGTTTCCAGATTCAGGCGCACCTGCACGGCATAGCCTTTCGTGGGCGGTGGCGTGAGCAGATTCAGCTCGGTCAGGCTTTTACCGGCGGCCAGGTGCAGTTGCGTGTGCAGCAGATCGACGCCGGTGACCTGCTCGGTGACGGTGTGTTCGACCTGCACGCGCGGGTTGGCTTCCATGAAATAGAAGCGCCCCGGCTGGTCGAGGTCGAGCAGGAATTCGAAGGTGCCGATGCCGCGATACTGCACCTCGACCGCCAGGCGCAGGGCGCTGGCGATGATCGCGTCGCGGGTCGCCATATCCAGGCCAGGGCTTGGGGCGATCTCCACCAGCTTCTGATGGCGGCGTTGCAGGCTGCAGTCGCGCTCCCACAGGTGGCTGACTGTGCCGCTGCCGTCACCGAGCACCTGCACTTCGATATGCCGGGCGCGGCGCACGCGCTTTTCCACGTACAGCGCGCCATTGCCGAAGGCGCCCTGGGCCTCGGAGGCGCAGCGGGCGAAAGCCTCGGCCAGTTGCGCCGGCTCGTCCACTGCACGCATGCCGCGCCCGCCACCGCCGGCCAGGGCCTTGAGCATCACGCTGCCGTGCTCGGCGAGGAAGGCTGTGGCCTGTTCCAGCGTCACCGCCTGGTTGATACCGGGCACCAGTGGTACGTCGCAGCGCTCGGCGAGCGCCCGGGCGGCGGCCTTGTCGCCGAACAGTTGCAGTGTCTCGGGCGTCGGGCCGACGAAGGTCAGCCCAGCGGCCTGGCAACGGCGGGCGAACTCGGCGTTCTCGGCGAGAAACCCGTAGCCGGGGTGGATGGCCGTGCAGCCCTGTTCACGGGCGATGGCAATGAGCTGATCCATGTCCAGATAGGCCGCGACACCGCGACCGACCAGCGCCACGGCCTGGTCGGCCTTGCGTGTGTGCAGGCAGGCGCTGTCGTCTTCGGCGTATATCGCAACGCTGCGGATGCCGAGGTCGGCGCAGGCCTGGGCGATGCGAATGGCGATCTCGCCACGGTTGGCGATCAGCAGGGCGGGGAAGGGCATGGCGGCTCCAGACGTCTTGTCGTTATGGAGCCCATCTTAGGTGGCTGGCTGCTGGGGTAAAGCAAGCCTTATATGGCGATCATGCGGTCATAGATGACAATGATGGAGTGGGGCAGCCATCGCGGCTGAAGCCGCTCCCACAAGAGCGGCCTAGCTGCCTCGCCTAGGTTTTTAGAGGTGTTCGAGCCGATTCAGCGCAACGAGGCGATGGCCAGTGTGACCTGCATGTCGCTACTAGCTGCATCTGGCTGGTCGCGGCGGTACTGCCGCAACGCATGTTCCAACCGGGCGCCACGGATATCGCCCGCCGAGGCGACGTAGGCCAGGGCATCGTCACGGGCGCTCTGGTAGGGGCGCAGCGCATTGCTGGTGGAGGCGGTGATGCCGGCGGTGCCGAGGCTGCTGCCCACGGTGAGGTGGTCGGTCGAGTTGCCTTGCCCGTCCATGCCCCAGGTCTGGCCGGTGCTGAGCAGAACGAGCAGAGCAACGGCGCGCTTCATGCGTTGGTCAGCTGCGCCGCTCGACGATGTAGCGGGCCAACTCGCGCAGCGGTTCGGCGCTGTTGCCGAACGGGCGCAGCACGTGCAGGGCCTGGTCGCGCAGTTCCAGGGCGTAGTCCTTGGCGGCGTCGAGGCCGAGCAGGGCGGGGTAGGTGGGCTTGTCGTGGGCTTCGTCCTTGCCCTGGGTCTTGCCCAGGGTGGCGGTATCGCTCTCCACGTCGAGGATGTCGTCCTGCACCTGGAAGGCCAGGCCGATGGCGCGGGCATATTGCAGCAGGGCCTTGCGCGCCAGTTCGTCGGTGTTGCCGCTGGCCAGGGCGCCGAGTGCCACGCTGGCTTCGATCAGTGCGCCGGTCTTGTGCCGGTGCATGACTTCCAGCGCTTGCTGGTCGAGTTGCAGGCCGACCGAACCAAGGTCGATGGCCTGACCACCAACCATGCCGGCGGGGCCCGCTGCACGACTCAGTTGCTCGATCATCTGCAGGCGGACTTCCGCATCCTGCGGGTTGCGGCGGCGGTCGGCGAGTACCTCGAACGCCAGGCTCTGCAGCGCATCGCCGGCGAGGATGGCGCTGGCTTCGTCGAAGGCCTTGTGCGTGGTCGGTTGGCCGCGGCGCAGGTCGTCGTCGTCCATCGCCGGCAGGTCGTCATGCACCAGCGAATAGGCATGGATCAGTTCTACCGCGCAGGCCGCACCGTCGGCACGTTCGAGATCGCCTTCGAGGGTTTCGCAGGCGGCGTAGACCAGCAGCGGGCGCACGCGCTTGCCGCCATTCATGACGCTGTAGCGCATGGCCTGGTAGAGCCGTTCGAGTTCTGTGCGCGGTGCCTGGAACAGCTGTTCCAGAGCGGTATCGACGCGGGTCTGGCAGCGCTTCTGGTACGCCGCAATCATGCAGGTTCGTCCGTGTCGAAGGGCGCTGCCTGCAATTCACCGTCGCGCTCCAGCAGAATCTGCACTTTCTGCTCGGCCTGGGCCAGGGCGGCCTGGCATTCACGGGTCAGGCCGATGCCCTGTTCGAAGGCAGTCAGGGAGTCTTCCAGCGACAGTTCGCCGCTCTCCATGCGCTCGACCAGAGTCTGCAACTCGGCGAGGGAGTGTTCGAAGTCGGGAGCGGCTTTCTTGCGGGCCATGGTGCGGGTTCTCGCTGATTCTGGAACGGGCGCGACACTAGCAGAGCCGCGCCACTCGGGCAAATCAGCGGGCTGGGGAGTGTGCTTCGGGATTGGGCTCTGCGTAGGGTGCGCTGCGCGCACCAACAAGACTGCGATGGTGCGCACGGCACACCCTACGGCCTATCCCAGATAGGTGCTCCAGAAGTAGTACAGGGTCATCGTGCTGCCGACCAGGATGACGAAGCTGCGCAGCAACGCAGGCGGTAGTTTTTCGCCCAGTGCGCCGCCGGCATAGCCGCCGATGGTGGCGCCGGTGAGCAGGATGGCCAGCTCGTACCAGCTGACCCGGCCGGCGATGATGAACGTCAGCGTGGCGATGCTGTAGATCACCGCCGAGATCAGGTTCTTCAGGGCGTTGGCGCGGGCCAGCGGGTGGCCTTCGATGGAGAACGCGGCGAGCTGCAGAATGCCCATGCCGGCACCGAAGTAGCCGCCGTAGATCGACACGCCAATGTGCGCGCCCAGCGACAGCGGCGTGTGCGGCGGGTGCTCGAACACGTTGCGGCGTGCGGCCAGCCAGCGACCCAGCCAGGGGCTGGCAGCGAACAGTGCGGTGGCCGCGAGCAGCAGCCAGGGAATCAGTACGCGGAACACGTCGTCGCCCCCCGCCAGCAGTAACAGGCCGCCGAGCAGGCCGCCGGCCAGGCCGGCCAGCAACAGCGGAATCAGGTAGCTGCCCAGCGGCCGTAGCGACGCTCGCGCAGCCCAGGCACCAGCCAGGCTGGCCGGCCACAGCGCCACGGCATTGGTGGCGTTGGCGGTCACCGGCGGCAGGCCGGCAGCTAGTAGCGCTGGGAAGGAGAAGAAGGTGCCGCCGCCAGCCAGGGCATTCATGCCTCCAGCGGCGAAACCGGCGAGGGCCAACAGCAGCAGATCAGGCACGGACATGGGGCATGGCTCGCACAAAAAAGGTGCAGCATACGACCTGAGGTCTTGCTCAGCCAGCCCGTCCCCGCTCTCAGGGCGTGTCGTCGCCCATGCCGTCCTTGATCGGAATGCCCAATGCACGCATCTGTTCGATCAGGTGAGCGCGGGTGTCCGGCAGGTTGAGCATGCTGACCTTGCGCAGCCGGGCGACTTCATCGGCGCTGTACGGCTGGTAGTGCGCCGGCATGCTCTTGCCAGCCATGCCGTCCTCGCGCAGCAGCCAGTTGAGCAGGTCGGCCAGTTGCGCATCGCTGAGCGCCGACTGTGACATGCCCGGCACGCGTACCAGAAATTCGCGACCACCCTCGACCTTGAGGAAGTGGCCGACGAAGTCCTTCATCCGTGGCGTGTCGTTGGCCCTGGAGCCTTCGCCGTCGTCCAGGTGGCAACCGGCGCACTGCAACTGATAGTTGACCGGTGTGCTGTAGCGGGCCTGGGCGATAGGCGTCTGCTGCTGTTCGTTGCCGGGAGCCGGTCGCTGATCCGGATTGGGAATGGCGCGCGCCATGGCCAGGGGGGCGACCATGACGCAGGCCAGTCCGATGATGAGCGCACGCATGATCGTCCCCTTCGCTCAGACTGCGACGCCGCGGATGACCGCGATGGTGCAGTTGTAGATGCTCGACTTGGCGGCCAGGCACCAGTTGATGTCGTTGTTGTTGAACGGCCGGTACAGCGGCTCCTCGCTGTCGTTGCGGGTACAGGCGCACTGCGCGCAGCTGTGCTTACCGCAGCAGTCGTTGTAGGCAATGATGTAGTCCTTGCCATCGCCTGGGTTGCGGCAGGTGCCGATCCAGGTGACCTGCGACACTTCGGTGCCCGGTGGGCAGGAGGTCACGGTGCCGCCGCAGCAACTGCAGAGGAAGCCGTCGATGGAGCAGTAGCGCCAGTAATCGCAACTGCTGGGATCACCCGGATCACCGGCTTTCGGCGCTTCGGCGGCCAGCGCCTTGCTGGTGCGGTCGATCGGCAGCAGCACGGGCAGGGCGGCGCCGGCGACCATCAGCGAGCCGAGACGGCCGAGGAAGTTGCGCCGCGAGGTGGTGTCGGCCACATGGCGGGTGGAGCGTTCGAACAGGCGGTCTAGCAATTTCATGTCAGGGCTCCCTGGCTCAGTGGTTGTGCGCGCCGTGGGCGTGCTGGCTGTTGTGCAGGTACTGCTGCAGGGTGGCGCTGCCCAGGTGCTCGGTCTCGAACAGGCTGTCGAGGTGCTCGCGGGAGTTCACCAGACCCTTGGCGCGCAGCACGCCGGCGTTGTCGATCAGGGCGGCGTAGGGCAGCTTGCCGATCTGGTAGGTCATGCCCACTTCCGGGCCGACCACGTAGGTGGCATCTTCCAGCTTGTGTTCGGCGATCAGCGCCTTCTGCGCCTCCATGTCGCCGTCGCTGACGTAGATCACGTCGAGACGATGGGCCTGGGTCTTGGCGATGGACTTGATCGCCGGCAGCAGCGATTTGCAGATCGGGCAGGTCGGCGAGAGGAAGAACAGCAGCTGGGCCTTCTCGCCGGCATAGCCGAAATTCACCGGGCGACCGCTACGGTCGGCGGCGGTCACTTGCGGCGCGGGTTCGTTGACTGCCACGCCCTTGTCGACCATCAGCGCGCCGGCTGGCGCCAGGCGACCGTGAAGCACGCCGATCTGACGCACCAGGCCCATGACGGCAAAGGCCAGGGCGATCAGCAGGCACCACAACAGGATGTTAGAAACGATCAGAGCTTCCATGATTCACCTTCCGATGAGTTTGAGCAGACGGGGGCTGTTGGCCATCAGGCCATCAGCAGCGGCATAGATCAGCAGGGCCACGGCACTGGCAGCGATGACGACGAAACCGTCGAACACGCCCAGAGCACGGCTCAGCGGAGCGAGACTGGCGACCAGCGCCAACCCCACCAGAACGGCATTGCGTGCCAGCAGCACCGTGCGGATCGGCTGCACCTGTTGTGGCCCGGCGCAACCGCAATCGATGTCACGACGGCCACGCCACAGGTTGATGGCGATGGCCAGGGCGTAGCCGGTGAGCAGCGCCGCTGCAGCGAAGGCCGCGACCTGGCGCGCTGCTGGAACCAGCAGGGCGAAGGCCAGGGCTACCTCGACCCAGGGCAGAACCCGGGCGACAGGGCGCACCAGGGCTTGCGGCAACAACTGGTAATCCTCCAGCTGGCTTGCGAAGCGGGCCGGTGCGCGCAACTTGTGGGTCGCGGCGCTGGCGAGGATCACCGCTACCGCGAGTGCGGCGGCGATGACGAAGATCGGATCGGGTTGCATGGCTGCACCTCGTCAGTGACTGAGTACGTGAATCGCGGTCTTGGCGATGCCTTCCACGGTTCCGGTGTGCTTGCCGCTGGCCAGATCGAAGACTTCCAGGCCGCCGGTGACGTTGGCGCCGAGCAGGCGTGGTTGGTCATCGGTGGTGGCTTGCAGGCTCCAGATCGGCGCGGGGGCTTCCAGGGTGCCGATACGCTTGCGCGTCTTCAGGTCGTAGACCCAGATGATGGTGCTCGGGTCTTCCCACTTCAGCGGCTCGTGGGCGTCATGCATCAGGGCGTAGAGGCGGTTGAGTTTTGGCGCCACGGCGATCAGCTGCCAGCCACCCGGCGCCCAGCCGGCTTTCTTGTCGGTGGCATCGGTGACCAGCTCCCAGGCCGGGATGATCTTCGGCTGCTCGCCGGAGAAGTCCACGGCGCGCACGGTGCCGGTGGTGGTGACGAAGTAGTAGGTGTCGCCTACGGCATAGGCACGTTCCACCAGCTTCTCGGCGTTGGGGTCGAAGAACGCGGTGTGGCTGCGGGCGGTTTCCTTGCCGGTGTCGTCCAGGGTGACCACCTGCAGGTTGCCGTCGCCGCACAGCGAGGCGAAGCGGCGCTTGCCGACCGGGTAGTTGAGCACGCAGCCGGGAATCGAGATCTCGCTGACCACTTTCCTGGCCTGGGTGTCGACCACCGTTACCGAGGTGGAGGGCGTGAAGTTGTAGATGTAGATGAAGCGGTCATCCGAACTGGCGCCGAGGGCGTGGCGCTCCGGCAGCATCACCGCGCGCTTGTTGGGGATTTCCACTTCCCAGTCGGGCGACAGCGAGCTGGTGTTCCAGGCGGTGAGTACGTCGGTGCGGGTACCACGGGTGCCGCGCGAATAGAACAGGTCGGCGGTGTACAGGTACTTGCCGTCGTGGCTCAGGGTCGAGGGTGCGGCGAAGCCGGTGCTGACCATGCCGAGCATGCGCTTGCTGTCCGGGTCGACCACGGTGATGCGGCCGGTGACCAGGTTCTCGAATTCGGCATCGACGATGTAGGCGCGGTGCGGCGACGGCGGGAAGGGCAGGGTTTCCTGGCCGATGGTGTCACGGGGAAGCTCGGCATGGGCGCCGAGCCCCACCAGGGACAGACCCAGCGCCAGGGCGGTCTGTCTGATGATCCGAGGTGTTCGCATGGAGTTCTCCTTGTTGTCGGGAGTGCGGGGCATCGCCGACGGAGTCGAGAGCAGTCTGGCTGAATGGCGGGTGAGCATGCAGGCGTTCTCCGAGGGCAAATGATTCGGGATGGGCATCACCACGATCCTAAAAACGCAGCTCACTGGCTTGTAAGCGCCTGCAAGAAACTTGTATTTGCCTGCCAGCGTGCAGGCCTGGCGGCGGCGTGCGACGGGGGATCGGGCGATCTGGCAGGCGTAGGCAAGTGAATGGCAGGCAGATGAAAGAGTGTGAGGGGAGCTGGGCATAGCGTCGGGGTCTGTCAACTTCACTCACCACTCTGGGGAACCTCATGTCCAAGCTACCCACCTTTCGTCTCTCCACGCTCGCGCTGCTGATCGGTGCCGCATTACCCGCCGGCGCGGTGGAGCTTTATGCCGATGCCGACACGCGCGTGCAGGCCAATCTCGACGCCGTGTTCGGTCTCTTTCACAGCCGTGAGAACTATGCCCCGAGTGGGCGACTGCAAGAGGGCAGTTCCTCCTGGCGCGAGGGCTACGTCAAGTATGGCCTGAGTTTCGAGCAGGGCCTGGCAGGCGTGGGCAATTCCTACGGTGCGTTCTCCCTGCTCAGTTCCGCCACCTGGGGCGATGGCGATGCCGCTGGTTTCTCCGATGGCTCCGAACGCACCACCAAGATCGAGGATGCCTACCTCGGCTGGCGCTCGGGCAACCTTTTCGAGGCGCTGGGCGAGGATGGCGTGGACGTTTCCTTCGGCCGGCAGAACGTCATGGTCGGCGACGGCTTCCTGATCAACGGCGACGCGCTGAACATCGGCAAGGGCCTGGCCGATGGCGAATTCAATCGTGGGGGTGCCTACTACCTGGCAGCGCGCAAGGCGTTCGACCAGACCGCGGTGCTGCGCCTGGGCGGTCAGCAGGGCTGGCGTGGCGACCTGATGTGGCTGAAGTCCGATAACCGCGCGCAGGCCAAGACCGAACTCTACGTCGGTACCCTGGAGCACGTGGCCGATGCCGGTACGGTGGGGCTCACCTATATCCGCACGCGTGACGTCGACGAACGCTACGCCTCGCCGTCGCAGCTCGAGCGCAAAGGCATGGATACCTACAGCCTGCGTGCTGCGGGCAATGCCGGCGTGGAGAACCTGTCGCTGTCCGGCGAATACGCCAGGCAGGATCGCGATCGGGGCCATGACGAGAACGCCTGGTACCTGGAAGCGGGCTGGACGTTCGCCGACGTCGCCTGGTCGCCGACGCTGAGCTATCGCTACAGCCGTTTCTCCGAAGGCTACGACACGCTGTTCTACGGTTTCAGCCGTGGCTACGGCACCTGGTTCCAGGGTGAGGTGGCGGGTAACTACGCTGGCCCGTTCAACACCAACAGCCGTGTGCATCACGTCGGCCTGCGTGCCACCCCGCTGGAAAACCTCAGCGTCGGCGTGCTGTGGTTCGACTTCGATACGCTCGACCGCGAGCGCGGTGATTTCTCCGGTCGCGAGCTGAACCTCTACGTCGAGTTTGGGCTGACCGAAAACCTGGTGGTGATGCCGGTGGTAGGCCTCTACCAGCCGAAGAAAAGTGCCGAAGAGGGCGGTGCCCAACTGGGTAACAACGACCGTAACCTGTACAGCCAACTGGTCTTTGCCTTCCAGTTCTGACGCCTGAATACGTGCCTTGCCAGCGCTTGCTGGTGAGGCGCCGCGGCCCGTGGGGCACGATGCCACGGTGCAACAAATACTAGAATTATCTATTATCTGCCCTTGTCCCCATCGAAGCGGTCTATCCATGAAGGTGCCGAAGAAACGTCGCAATCGTTACAACCCGATCAGCGAAGATTTTCACAAGGAAGAGTTTCCGTTCTATTGGCTGGTGCGTGTTCACGCCCGCTATTCGATGAGCATGGAAAGGCTGCTGAAGAAGGTCGATCTCGACATTCCTCGTTGGCGCGTTCTCAACATCCTGTATGAAACCCAGGACGCCAGCATCTCGGAGATTTCCGAGTTCGCCGTGGCCAAGCTCTCCACCATCACCAAGATTGTCTACCGGATGAAGGACGACGGTCTGGTCGATACCCGCCAGAGCGATCTCGATGGCCGCGTGACCCAGGTCTCCATCACGGAAAAGGGTCGTCAGGCCTACTTCGCCATGCACGAGGTCACGGCGGAGCTGTTCCATGCCGGCTTCAAGGGCATGACCGAGGCGCAGATCCGCAAGCTCAACCAGACCCTGGCAACCATGTTCGACAATCTGTCCGAGATCTGAGCCGTCGAGTCAGCCGTGCAGGTGCGTAAGACCTGCCATCTGGCGGTTCAGGGCGTTGGCCCGATAGGCACGCGGCGACACGCCGTAGCAGTGCTTGAACACGCGCGAGAAATGCGCCGAATCGGTGAAGCCCCACTTGTAGGCGATGGTGGTGATCGGTAGCGCCTGGCTGCCGGTGTCGGCCAGTTCCCGCGCGCTGCGTTCCAGGCGCTGGCGCTGGATGTAGCGGCAGATGCTGTCACCGTCGATCTCGAACTGGCGGTACAGCTTGCGCACCGACACGTTCAGCTTCGCCGCCAGCTCGGCCGGTGTCGGTGCATTCGGCAGTGACTCGCTGATGATCTTCTCCGCCAGGCGGCGCAGCGGGCGGCCCGGTTCGAGCAGTTGCTCGTCGTGGAACGCCGGTGGCAGCAGGGCAATCAATGCGTTCTGCAGCGCAGAACCGTAGTGGTTGTTCTGGGTAGCCGAGCTGAGCTCGCCATTGGCGATCTGCTGCAGGATGCCCTGTAGCAGGTGCCCGGTCGGGCTCTCCTTCTCCAGCTTGCCGAAACGTCGCGCCGCCACCGGTAGCAGCGGGTCGACCATGTCCCGACACAGGTGCACCGAAAGCTGGCGGATCAGCCCCTGCGGTTTCATCTCGAAGGCCTGCGCCGAATCGAGCAGGGCCATGTCGCCGGGGTAGAGCACGAATTCGCGATCACCTTGATCGATGGCCATCACCCCTTCGCGCTGCATCACCAGAAAATAGTAGCGATCATCGGCGCGGGCACTGTTACCGCGCTGGCGATTGATGGCCAGCGCATTGGTGCTGATATCGGCGATTTCCAGGCCGCCCAGATCGATGCGCTCTATCTCGCCGACGAAGGCCGCGTCATGCCAGGCCGGGCGGGTTTCGAAACGCCCGCAAACGCTGTGAACGCTGTGGTTCCAACGTTCGAAATCACGGGATGTATGCACGCTCATGAGGCAGCCTCGCTTTATTCTTGGTGTTTTGGTGCGCTGTTTGTGTCGTTTCTGCACACTTGGCAAATAACGTGAATGTTCAAGCATTTTTTGAGCCAGAAACCGCCGGGCGGTGGCGTGTGGAACGTAGGCTTTGCTGCCAGGCTCAATATGCACCGGCGGACTGTTCGCTGGCGCTACGAGCGGCCGGCGTCCCGGTTCGCCCTACGGCTGCCAGGAACAGCAGCGGTGTGGCCGTCGTTTCAGCGACCGTAGGGCGTACTCGCGAAGCAGTATGCCGTTGGTGGGAGTATTGAACGTGAGCCGCAGTGCCGAGCTCGGCATGGTCTGGCGGACTGTTCGCTTAGGCTCCTGAGTCCGCCCTACGGCTGCTCCTTGTCGTTCAAGCGCGTTCAGATGTAGGGCGTACTCGGCTTTGGCATCCTGCGTCGCTCTACCTCCTGCATCCATGTAGTCGTCGCGAAGCAGTACGCCAATCAGGCAGCCAGATACTTGCCGGTTAGTTGGCTCTAGGACGGGGCCGGGGTGTGGCGAGGGGGGGCGGAGGTCGGTGAGGGAGCGGGCCGCCGAGAGTGGCTGGAGGCCCGTTTGCAGCCTGTCAGTAGCGGATCATCACCGATTTCAGCTCGGTGTAATCGTCGATGAAGGCGCTGCCGAATTCACGACCGGTGCCCGAGGCCTTGATGCCGCCGAACGGCACAGAGGGGTCGAGGAAGGTGTGCATGTTGACGTACACCGTGCCGGCCTCGATCTGCGGGATCAGACGCAGCGCGCGTGACAGATCGTTGGTCCACACGCTGGCGGTGAGGCCGAACGGCGAATCGTTGATCAGTGCCGGCAGCTCCTCGACCTCGTCGTAGAGCAGCACGCAGAGGATCGGGCCGAAGGTTTCCTCGTGCAGCAGGCGATCCTGCGGCCCGTTGGCCAGCACCACGGTCGGCTCGACGAAGTAGCCGGCGCGGGCCAGCGGCTTGCCGCCGCAGACTACCTTGCTCTCTTCGCGAGCCAGTTGCAGGAACTGCGAAACCTTGTCGAACTGCGGTTTGTTGGCCAGCGGGCCGAAGTTGACGCTCTCATCCAGCGGCGAGCCGATGTTCATGCCTTGCAGGGCCGCGGTGAACTTGGCCAGGGTCTCGTCGAGGCGCGAGCGGTGCACGTAGATGCGCTCCGGTGCGGCGCAGACCTGGCCCTGGTGCACGTAGCCGGTCTGGATCAGGCCAGCCACCGCGCCGTCGATATCGGCGTCGGGCAGCAGCGCGGCGGCGTTTTTGCCGCCCAGCTCCAGGGTCACGCGGGTGAGGTTGGCGGCCATGGCGCTCTGGCCGACCTTGAGCCCGGTGGGCACCGAGCCGGTGAAGGATACCTTGGCCACGTGCGGATGTTCGATCAGGCTGGCGCCGACCTCGCCGGTGCCATTGACCACGTTGAACACACCGGCCGGCACACCGGCCTCGATGGCCAATTCGGCCAGGCGCAGCAGAGTCAGCGGAGTGAACTCGCTGGGTTTGAGCACTAGGGTGCAGCCGGTGGCCAGCGCCGCGGCGATTTTCCAGATACCGATCATCACCGAGAAATTCCACGGCACGATGCCGGCCACCACGCCCACTGGCTCGCGGCGGGTGAAGGCGGTGTACTGCTCGCCCATCATGGACGGGAACGACGGGCTCATGGTCTCGCCGTTGATCTTGGTCGTCCAGCCGGCGTAGTAGCGCAGGAAGATGGCGCTCTGGCCGACTTCGAACATCCGCGAGAGGTGGATGGACTTGCCCGAGCAGAGGGTTTCCAGTTGCGCCAGCTCCTCGCTGTTGGCCTCCATCAGGTCGGCCAGGCGGTTGAGCACCACGCCGCGCTGATAGGGCGAGGTTTGCGCCCATTCGCCCTTGAAGGTACGGCGGGCGGCGGCGACCGCCGACTCGACCTCGTCGGCGGTGGCGCAGGTGATCTGCGCGATCACTTCACCATTGGCTGGGTTGACGATGGGCACGCGCTTGCCCGATGTACCGGCGCGGTACTGGCCGTCGATGAAATGGGCATGATTGCGCTGAAGGAACTCGCGTACCTGGGGCAGTAACTGGATTTCGCTCATGGAGGACTCCGGGGTGGGGCGGCCCGAGGTTCTGGGCCTCTGTGGCCGGCTGAGGTAGCCGGGCGCCGATGGGCCCGGGCCGGGAATATCTGGGCGCTATTCATAGCACCCGACCAGGGGGGGAAAATTGATCATGGCGGACAGCTTGTTGTAGATGCCTGCCACTCTGGCGCCGTCAGTGCCGGGCGGCTCTGACCCGCGCCCAGGCGTCGTCGAGCACCTGCTTCTGGCGGGGCGGCAGGCTTTCCAGCAGGTAGCTGCGGCGTCGCTGCTCGGCCGTCAGCACTTGCGCCGGGTGTTCGGCAGCGAAGCTCTGCATGGCGGGCGCTGTGCTTGGCAGGGGTGGATAGAAACGGGTGGCACGGGCGTTACGAATGGCCACGGGTGGGTCGATGAGAAAGTCGATCAGGCGGTAGGCCAACTGCGGATTGGCGGCGTGGGTAGGGATCGCCAGGGTGTCGATATAGATCGCCGCGCCTTCGTCTGGAATCTGGTAACGCAACTGCGCATTGCCTTCCATCGCCCGTACCGCATGGCCGCTCCAGGCCATGGCCAGACACAGCTGGCCAGCGATCAGCTCTTCGACGAAGGCCCAGTTGTCCAGGGTACGCAGCAGTGGCGCGACCGGCTCGAGGCTGCGCAACTGACGGACGATCTGCCGGTCGCTGCTGGCGGACAGGCGCCTGCCACGGTAGTTGAGCAGCAGCGAGCTGGTTTCTTCGGCGGCGTCCAGCAGGCCCAGGCCACAGTTGCTCAGTTGCGCAGCCTGCTCGGGGTCGAACAGCAGGCGCCAACTGTTGGGCAATGCGCCGCTGTAATGCGCTTGGGCCTGCTGCGGGTTGACCACCAGGCCGATGGAGCCCCACAGGTAAGGCACCGCATGACGGTTGGCAGCTGGGATGCCGGCCAGGGTCGACAGCAGCCAGGGATCGAGGCTGGCGTGATGGCGCAAACGGCCTGTATCCAGTGGCGCCAGGCGGCCCTCGGCGATCAGTTGTTCGAGCATGAAATGGCTGGGCATCACCAGGTCGTGATCGGTGTCGGCGGCCAGCGCCGCGAGCAGTTCATCCGAGGTGGTGAACGCCTGGTAATCGACGCTGATGCCGGTCTGCGCGCGGAAGTCTTCGAGCACCTGCGGGTCGATGTAGTCCTTCCAGCCATAGACGCGCAGCACCTCCTCGGCATGGGTGGTGCTGGCAAGCAGGAGCAGCAAGGCGAACAGCCGCTTCATCGGAAGGCCTCCAGGCAGGACGAATGGCGAAGGGCATCGGGTTGGCCGGCGAGCCCGTGTGCGCCATTCAATCGCCCTGCGCCGGGCGTCGCTTGATCCTGGCGGCCAAGTTCTTGTACCTGGCTGCCAGGTTCTTAGAGCCTGTTCAAAGTCTCGCGAGCTAGAGCCAGGCAATACCGATGGCGGCCCCGCGAATCGAGCGAAGAACGCACTGGGCTCGCATTCGAGTTTACGAGCTGTAAATGAGCATGACTCGCTTCGCTCACCCCTCCGGGGCCGCACTAAAGTGCGTTAGCCGCAAGCGGCTTCTGACCGGGCTGGCGTTCCAGCTTGATTTCAACGCTGCATGGC
>PJUK01000086.1_pt1 | contig 82500 bp, 58 predicted proteins | sample 1512211 | NCBI WGS metagenome assembly PJUK01 (sample SAMN08177668, study PRJNA422409) | Feces metagenome, whole genome shotgun sequencing project. | reverse complement strand
GGCCAGCGCGGCGGCCCAGCCCCAGCGCGGCTTGAAGTGGAATGTCGGCTCGCGGGAGACGCCGGTCGTGCTGACCGGCATGGCCGGACGGCTCGAAAGGGCCTTCGCCAACTTCCGCGAGACGTTCCCGTTCTTCGTCGCCGCCGTGCTGGCCGCCTATCTGGGCGGCCGGCTCGGCGCGCTGACCGCCGCCGGCGTTGCGCTCTATGTCGGCTCCCGGGCGGTCTATGTCTTTCTCTATGCGTTCGGCGTGCCAGTCGTTCGCAGCCTTGTCTGGGTCGCCTCGATGGCGGGCCTGGCCATGGTCCTTCTGGCGTTGGTGATTTAGCTCCATGCGTGACGGAGGACGGGTTTCCGCGGCGATCGAGGTTCTGACCGAGATCGAGACGCGGCATTTCCCTGTGAAGATGGCGCTCAAGCGCTGGGGCGAAGCCGCGCGCTACGCTGGCTCCAAGGATCGGGCCTTCGTCTCGGGCCTTGTGCTCGACGCCCTGCGCCGCAAGCGCTCGCTGGGCTGGATGATGGGCGAGCCCGCCGCGCGCGGCGTGGTGCTGGGCGTCCTGGCCTTCGTCTGGAAGTGGCCGCTCGAGCGTATCGGCGAGGCCGCTTCGGAAGAGCACGGCTTTGGCGCGCTCACCGAGGCCGAGCAGGCTCGCCTGAAGGATCCTGTTTCGCTGGACGACGCCCCCGCGCCCGTGGCCGGCGATTATCCCGACTGGCTGGAGCCGCACCTGGCCCGCGCCCTGGGCGCCGACCAGGCCGTCGAGATGGCCGCGCTGTCCGAGCGTGCGCCGGTCGACCTGCGGATCAACACGCTGAAGACCGACGCCGAACGCGGCGCCAAGGCCCTGGCTCCGATCAACGCCACGCCGGCGGGGATCCTGCCGACCGCCTTCCGCATTCCCGCGCCCGCCGCCGCCGACCGCACGCCTTCGGTCGAGGCCGTTCCGGCCTTTTCCAAGGGCTGGTTCGAGGTCCAGGACCTGGGCTCGCAGATCGCCGCCGCCGTCGCCGGCGCGGTCAAGGGCAAGCAGGTGCTCGATTTTTGCGCCGGGGGCGGGGGCAAGACACTGGCCCTGGCCGCCGCCATGGGCAACAGCGGCCAGATCTTCGCCCATGACGCCGATGCGCGCCGCCTGGCCGACACCATCCGTCGCGGCCAGAGGGCTGGGGTGCGCAACCTGCAGATCCGCTCGCCGATCGAGGCCGAGCCGCTGAAGGGCCTGGAAGGCAAGATCGACGTCGTCTTCGTCGACGCGCCCTGCACCGGCGCCGGCACCTGGCGGCGCCATCCCGACGCCAAATGGCGGCTGTCGCCCGATCAGCTGGCCAAGCGCCAGATCGAGCAGGACAGCGTCATGGAGGACGCCTCCACCTTCGTGAAGGCCGGCGGCCGGATGATCTATGTCACCTGCTCGCTGCTGACCGAGGAGAACGAGGACCGCGTCGCGGCCTTCCTCGAACGCCACCCCGAATTCACCGTCAAGCCGATCGCCCTGGACGGCGTCACCCACGTGACCCCGGAAGGCTATCTGCGCCTGACCCCGCACCGCGCCGGTACGGACGGCTTCTTCGCCGCCGTGCTGCAGCGCTCCACCTACGCCCCCTGATCGACGCATACGACCGCTGGAGACCCGCCCGATGACCACCGAAACCCACCACCAGCGCGTCCTGATCGTCGATTTCGGCAGCCAGGTGACCCAGCTGATCGCGCGCCGGGTGCGCGAGGCCGGCGTCTATTGCGAGATCCACCCTTTCGATAAGGCTGAAGCGCTGGTCGACGACTACCAGCCCTCGGCGATCATCCTGTCGGGCGGTCCGGCCAGCGTGCTCGAGGCCGACAGCCCGCGCATCGGCCGCAAGCTGTTCGATCTCGGCCTGCCGATGCTGGCCATCTGCTACGGCCAGCAACTGCTGTGCGACGTGCTCGGCGGCAAGGTCGAGGGCGGTCACGCCGGCGAGTTCGGCCGCGCCGAACTGACCATCGGCAAGGCGAGCCCGCTGTTCGAAGGTCTGGCCGGCGTGGGCGAGCTGGAAACGGTCTGGATGAGCCACGGCGACCGCGTCACGGCCATCCCCGAAGGCTTCGAGGTGGTGGGCACCTCGAACGGTGCGCCTTTCGCCGCCATCGCCAACGACGCCAAGAAGATCTATGCGCTGCAGTTTCACCCCGAGGTCTACCACACCGTCAACGGCCCGCAGATCTACAGGAACTTCCTGGCCCTGGCCGGCCTGAAGGGCGACTGGACCATGGCGGCTTTCCGCCAGGAGATGGTTCAGAAGATCCGCGACCAGGTCGGCGACGGCAAGGTGATCTGCGGCCTGTCGGGCGGCGTCGACAGCTCGGTGGCCGCCGTGCTGATCCACGAGGCCATTGGCGACCAACTGACCTGCGTGTTCGTCGACACCGGTCTTCTGCGCAAGAACGAGGCCGACCAGGTCGTCACCCTGTTCCGCGACCACTACAACATCCCGCTGGTTCACGTGGACGCCGGTGACCTGTTCCTGGGAGAGCTGGCCGGCGTCTCCGACCCCGAGACCAAGCGCAAGACCATCGGCAAGCTGTTCATCGACGTCTTCGACAAGGAAGCCGCCAAGATCGACGGCGCGCAGTTCCTGGCCCAGGGCACCCTCTATCCCGACGTCGTCGAGAGCGTTTCGGCCCGCGGCGGCCCGTCGGCCGTGATCAAGAGCCACCACAACGTGGGCGGCCTGCCGGACTACATGAAGCTGAAGCTGGTCGAGCCACTGCGCGAGCTCTTCAAGGACGAGGTTCGCGCCCTGGGCGTCGAGCTGGGTCTGGCGCCGGCCTTCGTCGGCCGCCATCCGTTCCCCGGCCCGGGCCTGGCCATCCGCATCCCGGGAGAGATCACGCCCGAGAAGGTCAAGGTGCTGCAGGAGGCCGACGCCATCTATCTCGAAGAGATCCGCAACGCGGGCCTCTACGACAAGATCTGGCAGGCCTTCGCCGTGCTTCTTCCCGTCAAGACGGTTGGGGTCATGGGGGATGCACGCACCTACGAAAACGTCCTGGCCCTGCGCGCGGTCACCTCGACCGACGGCATGACCGCCGACTTCTTCGAGTTCCCCTGGGAGATTCTCGGCAAGACCGCCACCCGGATCATCAACGAGGTCCGCGGCGTCAACCGCGTCGTCTACGACGTGACCAGCAAGCCGCCCGGCACGATCGAGTGGGAGTGATCAAGGAAGGCGCTTTCAGCGCCTTCTTTTTTGTCTCCAACCCGGACGCCCGCTTGGCGCATAGCCTCAAAACGCCTTGAGCTCAGGGCCGTTGTCGGTCGGTGACGGTAAAATGCGGCTGCTCTCCCGGGCTCTAAATGGGGCTTTCGCGCGGGGAGGGTAGTGGTTCTGGAGGGCGATCAGGCGGGGGCTCGGGCCGGCGAGATCGGGTCGGACGACGTCGGCAGGCGGCTTCTTCGCGAAGTAACGGGAGCGTCTCGATCTGGCGCGGTTCCGCCCTAGGCCCAGGCGTGTTCTGGATGTCCCAACTAGAAGGCGAGACGACGCATCCTGCCGTGCGATCTTAGCTTGTATCTTTCGCGACCCGGTCAGTAGTCTGCAGCCCAGAGTCGGGGGAGTGATGGTGGCGCTGTCGCGCAGCGAGATCGAGGCGATGGCGCCGGACCAGAGCGCGCTGAAGGCGGCCGCAGGGCTGATTAAGCCCGCTAAATGGTCTTCTCGGGGTGCGTCGGGCGGCCTCATCTGGGGGGAGTGCCAGGGCTCCGGAGCAAACCCCTATCGGGTCGCGGCCGATACGATCGATATCGGCAGCAAGTGCACCTGTCCGTCGCGCAAGTTTCCGTGCAAGCACGCTATCGCTCTGATGTGGCTGCATGTCGATGAGCCAGGCGCGTTTGCACCGGCCGAGATCCCCGATTGGGTCAGCGACTGGATGGGGCGGCGGCGCAAGTCGTCCGGAACGGCTCCGTCCACCGCCGCCGCAAGGCCGACGCCGGGCCCCAAGCGCCTGGAGGCTGCGACCGCCGAAGAGGTCGTCGAGGCGCTGGATCCCGCCGCCGAGGCCAAGCGCAAGGCTGCGGCGGAGAAGCGGGCGGCCGATGTGCGGCGGCAGGTCGAGGCGGGGCTGGACGACCTTGAGCTCTGGATCTCCGACCAGCTTCGGACCGGTCTGGGCGCGTTCCTTGCCGAGATGGGCGAGCGCTGCCGCAGGATCGCGGCCCGTCTGGTCGACGCCAAGGCCGGGGCCTTGGCCAGCCGGCTGGACGAGACGCCGTCGCGTCTGCTGCAGCTGCCGGCCGAGGAGCGGATCGATGCTGCTATCGTCGAGCTGGGAAAGCTGACGCTGCTGACCCGGGCCTGGCGCGCTTCGCCTGACGATCCGGAACTGCGGCGCGAGGTGATCGCCACCGAGACCCGCGAGGAGTTGATCGCCGCGCCCGACGCGTTGCGCCACGCCGGGGCGTGGGAGGTGCTTGGAGAGCAGATCGCCACCCGCCGCGACGGTTTGGTCAGCGTCTCGACCTGGCTCCTGAATACAGCTGCGGAGGGGCCGCGCTTCGCCCTGCTGCTCGACTATTTCCCGGCCTCGGCCGGACGGCGCAGCGGCGCCTTCGTGGCCGGCAGCCGCTTCAGCGCTGAGCTGGTGTTCTACCCGGCCCGCGCGCCTCTCAGGGCGCTGATCGTCGAACGTCTGGAGGCCGAGGCCTCGTCGCCGGACGGCCAGACCTGGCCGCAAGCTGCGACTAGCGATCCGCTGGCCTCCTATGCCGAAACCCTGCTGGCCGCGCCCTGGTCGCTGGCCGCGCCGGTGGTCCTGCCGCCCGGCCGCATCGCCGAGGACGCCGCGGGGCGACCCTGGTGGCTGGGAGGGGGCGGCGCGCTGCCGCTGGAGGGCGCGGCGCCGGACCTTGCGCTGGGGGCTCGGCTCGACGGCGCAGCGGGTCTCTGGAACGGGGCGAGGCTGACGCTTCTGGCGGCGCGGACCAACTGGGGGCGGGTCGGTTTTGACGCTTGAGCTGGAAGACCATCTCGCACGCATCCGGGGCGCCTGGATGTCGGGCCGCGGGGCGGCGGATTACGCGCCGGCGGCGTGGCGTGACGCTGTGGGGCAGGGCGTGGGCTCGGAAGTCGCTCTGGTCGCCCTGGCCGGCCAGGCGCTGCAGGTGCTGTTCCGGCCGGCCGCGCCGCCTCTGACGCCGCGCGCGCTGCTGCCGACCTTGTCGTCGCCGACGCCGCCGGAGGTGACCCGCGCCCGCATCCGCCGCATTCTCGCGACGCGCCGGACGGAGGAGGGCGGCGCCGCGCCCCTGGTCCGCTTTCTGGCCGCTCGCGGCTATGTCATGCATCCGGCCGACTGGTTGCCGCGCGCGACCGACGACTGGACGCCGGCCGTCTATGCGCCATGGGTGGCCTGGGCGGCTTCGGAAGCCAGGCAGGCTGCCTCGAGCGCCCTTACGGCCGAAAACTGGGGCGACTGGCCCTGGGCCGAGCGGCGGGTCGCCCTGGTCGCCTTGCGCCGGGCCGATCCGGCGGCCGCGCGGGCGCTGATCGCCGCCAAGGCCGGCGGCGAGGCGGCCGAGCGCCGCCTGAAGCTGCTGGAGATCCTGGAAGACAGACTGTCGTCCGACGACGCGTCGGTGCTGGGCGGCTTCGCGGGCGATCGCTCCGAGCGGGTCCAGGCCCTGATCCGCCGACTGCTGGCGCGGCTGGGGCAGGGGGAAGGCGACGTCGCGTCCGCCCAGGAGCTGGCCGCGATGGTGGAACTGGGCCGCGTCGGCCTGATCAAGCGCCGCAACCAGCTCAAGTTGAAGCCTATGAAGACCCAGGCGCAGGAGAGCCGCAGGATCAACCTGCTCGGCCAGGTCACCCTGGCCGACCTGGCCCGGGCCTTGGCCGTGGACGAAACGGCCCTGCTGGAAAGCATGCCCGTCGGCGAGCCGTGGGTATTGAACAGCTTCATCACCATGGTCGAGGAGACCGCTTCGCCGGCAGCTTGGCGCGCCTTGTTCGACCTGGCGCTGCAGGAAGCCGACACGCCGGTCGAAATGGTCGCCTTGCTGGCCCGGCGGGCCTCGCCGGAAGAGCGGCGCGCCGCCTTGCCGATCGTCCTGGCGCGGGAGGGCGTCTCGAGCTTCCGGAGCAGTCTCACTCTAGCCGGTGATCTGCTGGGCGAAACGGGCCGCGGGGCCCTGGCGTCGTCGCCCGGCTACAAGGAACTGCTCGCGCTCGTCGCGGCCAGCCTGTCGGAAGATAACCGCATCGCAGCGCAGCCTCTGTCCGTGGGCCTGGCCAATCTTGGTCTGCTGCTCGACCGCCTCGCCGCCCAGGCGGTGATCGACGCTTGCGTCGCCGCCGGGCTTTCAGCCGCCGATCCGCGACTTGATCCGCTGCATCTCAACATCGCCCTCGAACCGGAGCGTCAGACTTGACCGATATTCTGCGACTGCCCGCGGAGACGACCTACGCCGCCGAGCTCGAGGCCCTGAAGCGCAAGGACGACGCGCCGACCCCGCGCGGCTGGGCGCTGTCGCCCAAGGCCGTGGTCACCTACCTGATGGGCGGCAAGGCGGCGGACGGCACGCCGATCAGCGCCAAGTACGTCGGCGACCGCCGGCTGATCGAGACGGCCGTGGCGACCCTGGCCACCGACCGGGCGCTGCTGCTGCTCGGCGTGCCGGGCACGGCCAAGTCCTGGGTGTCGGAGCATCTGGCGGCGGGGATCTGCGGCGACTCCAGCCTGGTGATCCAGTGCACCGCCGGCACCTGCGAGAACCAGATCCGCTATGGCTGGAACTACGCCCAGCTGCTGGCCAATGGCCCGTCGCGCGAGGCGCTGGTGCCGACGCCGCTCTATCGCGCGATGGAGGCTGGCAAGCTGTGTCGCCTGGAAGAGCTGACCCGGATGGGGTCGGACGTGCAGGACACGCTGATCACCGTGCTGTCCGAGAAGATGATGCCGATCCCGGAGCTGAACGACGCCGTCTATGCGCGGCGCGGCTTCAATGTGATCGCGACGGCGAACAACCGCGACAAGGGCGTGAACGAGCTGTCCTCGGCGCTCAAGCGCCGCTTCAACGTGGTGGTGCTGCCGCTGCCGGACGACATGGAGGAGGAGATCGCCATCGTCACGCGTCGCGTCGGCGAGATGGCCCTGAGCCTCGATCTGCCCGCGCCCAAGAATGTGGCCGAGGAAGTCGCCCGCGTCGTCTCGATCTTCCGCGAGCTGCGCGGCGGATCCACCATCGACGGCAAGGTGACGCTGAAGACGCCTTCAGGCTCGTTGTCGACCGCCGAGGCGATCGCCGTCACCGTCGGCGGCCTCAGCCAGGCGGCCTATTTCGACGGGGGCAAGCTCAATGCAGAGGGGCTGGCGCCCAGCCTGCTCGGCGCCATCGTCAAGGATCCGGTGCAGGACAAGATCGTGCTCGAAGAGTACCTCGAAGCGGTCCTGAAGAAGCGGCCGGACTACGCCGGCTACTATCGCGCGCTGGTCGACCTGGTCTGATCGCGTGGCGGCGGACGTCCATTATTTCGGGATCCGGCATCATGGACCGGGATCGGCGCGCCGGCTGGTGGACGCGCTCGACGGTCTGCGCCCGACGACGGTTCTGATCGAGGGGCCGTCGGATGCGTCGGACCTGCTGCCGATGCTGGCCCACCCGGCCATGGTCCCTCCGGTGGCGCTGCTGGTCTACGCCTCGGACGATCCAGCGCGGGCGGCGTTCTGGCCGTTCGCCGTCTATTCGCCGGAATATCAGGCCGCCTGCTGGGCGGTGCGCAACGGCGCGGCCGTGCGGTTCATCGACGTGCCCGCCGCTTGGGGGCTAGCGCCTCGCGACGAGCGGCCTTTCGAACCCGAGGCTGCACCCAGCGACGCAGCCGAAGCGCCCGTGGACGAGATCGCCGTGCGGCTGGAACGGGACCCGATCGGACTGCTGGCCGAAGCCGGCGGCTACCAGGACGGTGAAAGTTGGTGGCGGGACGTCATCGAGGAGAGCCCGGCGTCCGACGCCGTCTTCGCCGCCGTCGCCGACGCCATGGCGGCCTTGCGCGACGCCGCGCCGCCCGCCGAGGGGCGTGAGGCCCTGCGCGAGGCGCACATGCGGCTGGAGATCGCCAAGGCCGCCAAGGAGCAGGAAGGGGTGGTGGCCGTCGTCTGCGGCGCCTGGCACGAGCCGGCGCTGAAGGCCAAGGTTCCGCTGTCGCAGGATCGAGACCTGCTGAAGGGCGCGCCAAAGCAGAAGACAAGCGCCACCTGGGCCCCCTGGACCTCGCCGCGCCTGGCGTTCCAGAGCGGCTACGCCGCCGGGATCACCGCGCCCGGCTGGTGCGGCCACCTGTGGGAGACGCCGCGCGAGGAGGTGACTGTCCGCTGGCTGGGCCGCATCGTCCAGGCGCTGCGCGAAGCCGGCCACATTGCCTCGACCGCCTCGCTGATCGAGGCCCAGCGCCTGGCGGTCGCCCTGGCGGCGATGCGCGACCGCCCGCATCCCGGCTTCGAGGAACTGCGCGAGGCGGCGATCGCCTGCCTCTGTCATGGCGAGCGGCTGGTCTGGGAGACCATAGCCGCCAAGCTGCTGCTGGGCGACGCCGTCGGCGAGATCTCGCCTGACGTGCCTCTGGCCCCGCTGATCGAAGATCTTCAGCGCGAGCAGCGCCGCACCCGCCTCAAGCCTGAGGCGCTGGAGCGCGAACTGGCCATCGACCTGCGCAGCGAGGGCGGGCTGGATCGTTCGACCCTGCTGCATCGGCTGTCGATCCTGGGCGTCCCCTGGGGGCGGCAGGTCGACGCCGGCCGCAGTCGGGGCACGTTCCGCGAGCGCTGGCAGCTGCGCTGGGAGCCCGAGTTCGCCGTCCGCCTGGTTGAGAACCTGGTCTACGGCCCGACCCTGGCCCGCGCCGCCGCCGGCCGCCTGACCGCGCATTTCGCCGAGGCGGCGGACCTGCCGGCGCTTTGCGGCCTGACCCTGTCGGCACTGACGGCCCAACTGCCCGACGCCGCACATGCCGGGGTCGAGCGGATCGAGCATCGCGTGGCCCTGACCAGCGACTGCGGCGAGCTGCTGTCTTCCCTTGCCCCGCTGGGCGACATTGTCCGCTACGGCCAAGCCCGACGCACCGACGCGGTGCAATTGGAGACCCTGTTCGTCCGGATCCTGTCGCAAGGCGCTCTGGCCCTGACGTACGCGGTCAGAGGGCTGGACGCCGAAGCGGCCAAGCTTCTGCGCTCGGCGCTCCTGGCGGCCGACGCCGCGGCGGTGCTGGCCGAGGTCGACCTGACCGATTGGCGCGCGGCGCTGTCGACCGTGGTCGAGGACGGGCAGGCGGCGCCTCTGCTGGCCGGCGTCGCCGCGCGGCTGCTTTATGAGGCCGGAACGATCGCGCCCGAGGCCGCTGCGGAGCTGCTCGGCCGCATGCTGTCGCCCGGTCGGGCCGTGGCGGACGCCGCCGCGTTCTTCGAAGGCTTCTTCGACGGCGCCGGCGAGCGCCTGATCTACGACCAGGGTCTGCGGGCGGCGGTCGACCGCTGGATGCAGGGCCTGGAGGGAGAGGATTTCACCGCCTTCCTGCCGCTGTTCCGGCGTGCGCTGGGCAATCTTGACCGCATGCAGCGGCGGCGGCTGCTGGACGCCGTCTTTGGCCGTGGCGGTGGAGGCTTGCAGGGACGCGCCTTGGCCGCCGACGCCGATGCGATCTGGCCCGCGCATTTCCAGCGCCTGACCGACATCCTGACCGCGAGGCCGGCTCAATGAACGAGGAACGCGAACGCCGCTGGCGGCTGGCCGTCGGCGGCGAGGACGAGGCCTTGCCGGCCGGCGACGATCAGCGGCTCTCCAGCGCCCTGACCATGCTCTATGGAGAGGGGGAGGGGCCCGGTGGCGGCGGCAAGGGGCGCGGCGGCCTGGGGCGGTCGGCGCCGAGCGTCGCCCGTTGGCTGGGCGACATCCGCCAATTCTTCCCGACACCCGTGGTCCAGGTGGTGCAGAGGGACGCCATGGACCGGCTGGGCCTGCAGCAGATGCTGCTCGAGCCCGAACTGCTCGGTGCGGTCGAGGCGGACGTCAATCTCGTCGCCACCCTGGTGAGCCTGCGCAACGTAATGCCGGCCAAGACCAAGGCCATCGCCCGCGAGGTCATCGCCAGAGTCGTCGCCGCGCTGATGGAGCGCCTGGAGCAGAAGACCGCCGAGGCCGTGCGTGGAGCGGTCGATCGTGGCCGCCGTACCGGGCGTCCGCGCTTCTCCGACATCGACTGGCCGCGCACCATCCAGGCCAATCTGCGGCACTATCAACCCGAGCATCGCTCCGTGGTGCCGGAACGACTGATCGGCTTCATGCGGCGTCAGCGTCGGCTGGTGGATCTGGACGAGGTCGTGCTCTGCGTCGACCAGTCCGGCTCGATGGCGCCGTCGGTAGTCTACGCCTCGATCTTCGCCGCCGTCATGGCCTCGCTGCCGACGGTGAAGACCAAGCTGGTCTGCTTCGACACCGCCATCCTGGATTTGACCGAGGATCTGGCCGATCCGGTAGAGGTGCTGTTCGGCGTCCAGTTGGGCGGCGGCACCGACATCAACCAGGCGGTCGGATACTGCGAAAGCCGGATCGAGCGTCCGGCAAAGTCGCACTTGATCCTGATCACTGACCTGTACGAGGGCGGCGACAGCGAGGCGCTGGTCGCCCGACTGGCGCGGCTGGTCGCCTCCGGCGTCAACGTCATCACCCTGCTGGCGCTCAGCGACGAGGGCCGTCCGGCCTACGATCCGCAACTGTCCGGCCGAGTGGCGGCGTTGGGCGTGCCGGTTTTCGCCTGCACACCTGATCAGTTCCCCGACCTGATGGCCGCCGCCCTGAAGCGCGAGGACGTACTGGCCTGGGCCGCCAAGGCGGACATCAAGGCGGTCCGATCCAGCGACCAGGGATAACGAGATCGGTTCGGACGAAATCGGTTCGTCTCAATGTCTGGATGACGGAGTGATCGCAGAGCCGGAAATTGGCGCGCTTCGACCCCGCCTTCACGTCATTTCGGCCGGCCCATCACCCACGGCTCGTCCTTCGTCTCCTAGCGAGCCAGCTTGGCGGCGCCCCAGGCGACGGCGGGAGGAGGGCCTTCGCCGTGCGCGACGGCCACCAGTTCCAGCGTCTGGACGCCTTGCACCCGCGCAGTGAGGTCGACCGGGGGCTGGCCTCGGCGCAGGGGCTTGCTGCGGGCGAGCAGCCGGCCGTCGCCATAGACCAGGAACCGCACCTCGCCGAGCGCCGATGGCGAGGCGTCGTCGACGCCGACCCTGACCGAGAAGCGCTTGAACTCGGCTTCGGCGCGCACCTCCAGGCGGGAGTCGGCGAGAAGGCCGACGCCGTGCGGAATGGTGCGCCCGGCGACCGTCAGCGGCGTGCGATAGGGCGAGGCGTCGATCTGGGCGCCGCCCGGGCGTCCCGCGGCGTCGGCCGGACCGTCGAAGCCGTCGGCGGGCGGCGCCCAGGTCGGCTCCTGCGCGACGTGGATACGCGCGGGCATTTCGGACAGCAGCACCGAGCCGGCGGAGGCCGTGGCGCGGGTCTCGAACACCAGGGTCTCGTGCGGGCCAAGCTCGAAGCGCCGCTCGCCCTTGAAGGGCGGCAGATCCGCCTTGCTCCAGAGATCGCGCAGGGCGATCGGGACGTCGGCGGCCAGCCGAAGGTGCTGGCTGGTCAGGGCGGCGCCGGCCGGCTTGTCGCCGCGATTGAACAGGGCCACCGCCGTGCGGCCGCCGCTCAGGGTTTTGACCAGGATCTGCACGTCGCCCTCGTGGGCCGCCAGGGCTGCCTGGTTGCCCAGAGGGTCCTGGTTGATGGCGATGAGGTCGGCGTTGCCCCAGATGTCGAGCAAGGACCTGGGCGCGTCGCGCAGGTCATAGCCGATCAGCAGCGGCGCATTGGCCATGGCCCACAGCGTGAAATGGCTCCTGGCCTCGGTCAGATGGGTCTGGTCGAAATCGCCGGCGCCGATGAACAGCATGTCCGGGTCGTTCCAGGCCCCGGGGCGGGCGTAGAGCGTGCGGGTGGCGACGCTGTCGAACGAGCGCAGCATCGAGCTCCACCTGGACCCGATGTCCGGGCTGGTGCGCCAGAGGTTGCCGACCTGGCCGCCCCAGGCGCGCACGTCGCCTCGGCCCCAGGTGCAGATCGAAAAGACGTAGTCGCCGTCGGGGCTGTGCCTGGCGATCGACTGGCCAACCTCGACATAGAGGTCGCGCACGGCTTGGGAGCGGTCTGCCGCCGGATCCTTGCGCACGATCAGCGGGTCGCTCGGGCGATAGCCGTTCTTGGCGACCACGGCGGAGCCCGGGGCGTAGTCGGCCAGGCCGCAGGCGTCGACCTTGACGTAGTCGAAGCCCCATTCGCCGAAGAACAGGCCTATGTCCTGGTCGACATGGCCCTCAAGGCCGACCTCGCGTTCCTGCACGGTTCCCACCGGCAGGTTCGGCGACTTCAGGTCCCAGGCCTGTGAGCAGGCGTTGCGGCCGACGTCGGTATAGATGCCGGCCTTGAAACCCATGGCGTGCAGGCGGTCGACGAACGGTTTGAACGAGGCCTCGCCGCCGTCCTTGGGCGTGGCGCTCGGAAACAGCGCCGTGCGGATCTGCAGCCGGCCGTCGGAGGTTCGGCGCTGGAGCCACCAGCCGTCGTCGAGATTGACGTACCTGTAGCCGAGCCTCGCCAGGCCCGTATCGCGCAGGGCCTGGGCCGAGCCCATGACCTTGGCCTCGTCCACCTCGGTGCGGAAGGCGTTCCAGGCGTTCCAGCCCATGGGCGGGGTGGCCGCGGCGCCCATGCGCGGCGCGGTCCAGCGACCGGTCGGTTTCAGGCCGTCCTGGGCGAGGGCCGGGGAGACGGCGAGAAGGCTTGCCGCGGAGGCGGTCAGGAGTTTGCGCAGCATGTTTCAGGCCTTGGGTTTGACGCGGAAATCATAGTCGCCGGAACCCACCTTCACGGTGATCCGGCCATGTTCCAGGCCGATCTCGGCGGTCTTCAGCGCCGCCAGAGGCCTGCCGCTTTCGCGGACGGCCGGCGGGGTCATGTGCGTTGGCGGGATGCGGGGGCGCCGATGGAGAGGTGATGTTCGGCCGCTGCGCACCGGATCAGCGCCAAGAGGTCGACGATCATGGCGCGCACCAGCAGGGATGCTTCATCGGCCTGCCGTCCCAGGATCGCCACGACCAGCGCTTCATGGCGGGTCAGGGCGATGGCGCGCTCCTGGCGTCCGCTGGCGAACCTGATCGAGATGCGCAGGGCGGTGCTCACCAGGTCCTGAAGGCCGACGTAGAAGGGGTTGCGGGTGGCGATCAGGATCGCGCCGTGCAGGGCGATCTCCGCGCCGAGCGGATCGTCGAAGCCGGCGTCGGCGGCCTTGAGCCGCGCCATCGCCGCGCGGATTTCGCGCTGGCCCGTACTGTTGGCGTGGCTGGCGGCCAGGGCGGCGGCGGCCGGCTCGATGCCGAGGCGCATCTCGGTGAACTGCGACAGGTGCCGAAGCGTCGACTTGCGCTCCAGCATCCAGCGCAGGACGTCCGGGTCCAGCACGTTCCACTTCGCCTGGGGCTCGATCGTCGTGCCTTGCCTGGGGCGGCCGGCGAGCAGGCCCTTGGCGACCAGCATCTTCACCGCCTCGCGCGTGGCCGTCCGGCCGGCGCCGTGCTTCATGCCCAGCTCCCGCTCGGTGGGAAAGTCGGCGTTGTCGTAGGCGCCCGCGACGATCGCCTGGCCGATCTGTTCGACCAGGCTGTAGGTCAGGCTAAGTCCCATGGTGTTGCGCATTCTGGCTTCGCCCCCGCGACGCGTCAGCCGGAGCGAGAATGTCTTGCAGCCTTGCGGGCGGCATAGATCGGGGTCTGGCGGGGCAGCGCGCGGGCCGGCCTGGGCGTTGGTCCGCCGATGGGGCCGGCGGTCAGTTCGCCGAACCAGGGCGTACTGAGGCGCGTACGCTCGGCCCCCGCCAGCAGTCCGACCATCCCTTTGGCGTAGAGCCTGTTTTCGGTCGTCAGCACCACCTGATCGTTGACCAGGCCGGTGATGCGGCTGCCTTCGAACCGCAGGGAGAGCCTGATCCACTGGCCGGCCGCGACGCCGGCCAGCATGGTGTCGCCCAGGACCAGTTCGCCGCCTTCGCCGTCGAACTTGCCGGCCTTGATCTGGGCTTGCTGCTCGGCGTCGCCGACCAGGGCCTTGGGATCCTTCTTGCCGCGAATGGCGACCAGTCGGCAGCGGCCGTCGTGCGCCAGTTCCAGGAAGTATCCCTTCGGGATGAAGCCGTAGCCGGTGCCGACGTGGTTGATCCGGCCCATGACCGCGGCGGTGTCGCCCGGGTTCAGCCAGACCGTGGTCGAGACCTCGTAGTCGCTCCAGGCCGCGTCGCCGAGGATGGTGTAGGGCCGCCAGTCCGGCGCCCAGGAGATGGTCGGGATCGGGACCGCCTGGCGCAGGCAGCGTCCCTTGCCGTCGGGGCGTTCGGTCAGCTCGAAGGCGCCGGCGATGTCTGCAGTGTAGCGCGGCAGCCAGCCGTGGGCGGCGGCCGCGGCGTAGGTCTCGAAGGTTTCGCGGTAGGGGAACGGGAAGGGCGCGGGCTTGGGGATCGCCTCGAAGCTTCCCTTTTGCTGCCCACGGGTGGTCGACAGCGAATAGATCGCGTCCGGCTCCGCAATCAGGCTCACCACGCCGTCGACGGGCGTCAGGTCGGCCTGGCGGGAGAACTGTTCGGCGGCGGTGCTGCGCCAGACGCAGAGCGGCTTGGGCGACAGGCCTTCACCGATCTCGATCCTGACGGTCTGGGTCCGCGTCGCGCCCTGGGTCTCGACGACGAGGCTGTAGTCCGCGCCCGGCGACTTGAGGGTCGTGTAGGAGCCGCCCCCAGGCAGCATGCCGCTGGCCCCGTCGAGATAGGTCCAGCCGATCTCGGTGAACTGACCGTAGTGGGCGTAGCCCCATAGCGCCTCGCGAACCTTGTAGTGGCCGCTCCATGGCTCGTGGGCCAGCACGGTCGCCGGGTCTTCGGAATAGGGCTCGAGCGGATAGAGGCCGGCGATGTCGTACCAGTTCACGACCTTGGTCGCGCCGCTCAGGATCCAGTTGTGGTTGAAGGCCCGGACGATGCCGATCGCGCAGTCGAAACCCTTCAGGTAGACGTGGTCTTCGGTGTTCCAGATCGGCTTGCCCATGGCCTTGGCCATCGCCTGCTGCTCGGCGCTGGCGTGGGCGTTGGCGTAGAAGACGTGGGCGCTGATGATGTCGATGGCGTCGCGCAGTTCGGCGTCGGTCGTCATGTCCTTGACGAAGTCGAGCTTGTCCTTGGGCCAGTTGTCGAAGGCGTGGACCTTCACCTTGGAGAAGCCCCTGGCGTTCAGCGTGCGACGCAGGGCTTTGACGAAGGCGTAGTCCTGGCCTTTCTCGTTGCGGCAGCCGATGGCGTCCAGCTCCAGCCCGTAGGCGCCGCGCAGGCCCTCCAGCCATTTGACGTAGTAGTCGACGGCGTCCTGCGACCAGAACTTGCCGCCGCCGATCCAGCCCGGCGCGCTCCAGGCCGTGGCGTCCAGCGACAGGGCCGGATTGCGCTTCTTGGCCTCCTGCAGGATCCACCAGATGTAGCCGCGCTCGTAGCTGAGGTCCTCGCGCGTGTGCATGTGGCTGGGCATCGATCCCTGGGTCGAGTTGCCGTCGCCCGGGATCTCGGCCAGCAGGGCGCTGACCGAGGCGCCGAACTTGGGCTTGTAGAGCAGGTCCAGGATCTGGCTGCGCTGGGGCTCGGGATAGTCCTTGAGCAGCACGGCGGTGGCGCCGCCTCCGGTGACCACGCCGATGCCGTCGAACCGCGCGCTGCCGGCGTCGCCGCGCAGCCTGATTACGTGGGGCGAGGCAGGCTGGGCCAGGGCGCGGCTCAGCGGCGCCAGGCACAGCAGCGAGCCGGCCGCCAGCAGGTGCCGGCGTCGCGACGGGTCGAAATCGCCATGCCCATCAGCGGCCGCTTGGCCGCGCGCGCTTACGCGCTCCATTGTTCCCTCTCCCAATTCTTATGTCGTGAACGCCGAGCTGGCTCGGTGTTCGCCGGTCTCCATCGGCGTTGATCGCGATGGTGCATCCCGAGTGTTTCGCGCGGCGAGAGCCGTGAAAAACCGTCTCGTCCCTGAGGGGTATGACCAACTTATTGCACGCTCGAAATGAGCGAGCAAGTCATTCGTAGGACAAATATTATTGTTACCAAAAGTCTCAAGTGGTGAGAAAAATCAGTGGGATAGCGCTGTCATTTTCGACATGTTCAGAGCGTGAGAGTCGCGTCCTCGGCGGGCGAGCAGGCAATGGAGTGGCGCGGAGCCGCCATGTTTCGGCGGTGCTCGAAATCTACTGGTATGACCAATCATATTGGCTCGGAACCTGCTCGCAGGCCCGCATGCGGGCGCTTGATCGCAGTCTTGGGTCTTCCCTCAGGCGGCATGTCCGGGAGGGTGTTCGGCTTGGCCCAAGAATGCTGAAAGCTGACCCGCGGGCGGCTAGAAAGAGGCAGACTGCCAGCCGGTAGCGCAGAGATTCGGACCATGCGGGCAGCGACCCCCCACAAGAGCGTCACCGACACCATCGTTCAGGATCTTGGTGCGGCGATCGTGACGGGCCGCTACGAGGGCGTGCCGTTCCCGACCGAGCAGGAATTGTCCGAGAAGTACGGCGCGGCGCGCACGGTCACCCGCGAAGCCGTCAAGATGCTGGTCTCCAAGGGCCTGCTGTCGTCGCGGCGTCGGCGCGGCATCGTCATCGAGAACGAAGACAGCTGGAACCTGCTCGATCCTGACGTCATGCGCTGGATGCTGCAGCGCGAGTTCTCGCTCGACCTGCTGATCGAGTTCACCGAGATCCGCCTGAGCATCGAGCCCGGCGCGGCGGCGCTGGCGGCCAGGCGCGCCGACGGCGACCAGCGGGCCGCCATCGACCACGCGGTCAGGCGCATGTTCGCCGCCGATCGCGGCGAAGACGACCCGCTGCTGTCGGACATCGCCTTCCACGTCTCGGTCCTGCGCGCCAGCGGCAACCGTTTCTATCGGCAGCACTGCGAGATGATCGACACGGCGCTGCGCTTCAGCATCCGCAAGACCAACGACCTCAAGGGCGTGCGTTTCGCCAGCGCCGAGGATCACAAGCGGGTCGCCGACGCCATCCTGGCCGGCCACGTGCGCGAGGCCGAGACCCGCATGCGCGATCTCATCGGCGGCGCGCTCGACCTGATGCAGCGCAGCCGCGACGAGGAGCGCCGCCGGGATCGCCGCTGAAGGCGAGGGCGGGGCGGCGCACGGGTTCATCGTCTAGAGCTTGGCCAACCGGCCTCCGTCGGCGACCAGTTCCGCGCCCGTGACGAAGCGGGCCTCGTCGCTGAGCGCGAAGGCGACGACGGCGGCGATGTCCTGCGGCCGCCCGACATCCTGCGGATCGAGAATCTCAAGGCCCGCCTTGATGTTGGGGCTCTCGCGCAGCATCGGCGTGTCCACCGCGCCGGGCAGTACGCAGTTGGCGCGGATGCCGCGCGGGCGTCCCTCGATGGCCGCCGTGCGGGCCAGCGAGGTCAGGGCCGCCTTGGCCGCGGCGTAGGGGCCGACGAGGGGCGAGGTCTGGCGGGCGTGGATGCTCGAGACGTAGACGAGGCTGCCGCCGGCTTCCATGCGGTTGAAGGCCTGTCGCGTGAAGTAGGCCGCGGCGTAGAAGTTCACCGCCATGATCCGCTCCCAGTCCTGGCCGGTAAGCGCGTCCAGGCCCTTGTAGATCATCGCGCCGGCGACGCTGACCACGCCGTCGACGCGGCCGAAGCGCTGGATGGCCGCCTCGAAGGCGGCCGCCGCCTCGGCTTCCACGCTGACGTCCTGCACGCGAACCATCACCCGCTTGGGGGAGGCCAAGGTCGCCTGGGTGGCAGCCAGCGCCTCGGCGTCACGGTCGATCAGGACGAGATCGGCGCCTTCGTCGTGGAGGCGTCGAGCGCAGGCCTGGCCGATGCCGCCGCCGGCGCCCGTGACGAGGATGGTCTTGCCGGTGAAGCGCATGGTCACCACTCCCGCAGGTCGCCATGGGGGCCGCGCCAGGCCGGGTTGCGCCAGGCCGGCGCGTCGCGGCTGAGCCGGCGGACCTTTTCTTCGTCGATCTCGACGCCAAGGCCTGGGCCGGTGAGCGCCTCGACCGTCCCGTCCTTCACCGAGAAGACTTCGGGGTTGAGCATGTAGGTCAGCAGATCGTGGCCGTCGGTGTTGTAGTGGATGCCCAGAGACATTTCCTGGATCACGAAATTGGGCGTCGTCAACGCCAGCTGCATGCAGGCGGCCAGGGCGATGGGGCCCAGCGGGCAGTGCGGGGCGATGGCCACGTCATAGGCTTCGGCCATCGCCGCGATCCGGCGCACTTCGGAAATCCCGCCCGCGTGGCTGAGATCGGGCTGCAGGATGTCGATCGAGGCCGAAGCCAGGAACGGCTTGACGTCCCAACGGCTGTAGAGCCGCTCGCCGAGCGCGATCGGCACGGCGGTCTGCTGGCTGAGCTGGGCGATGGCCTCGGGATGCTCGCTGAGCAGCGGCTCCTCGACGAACAGCGGACCCAGCGGCTCCAGGGCCTTCACCAGTTGCCGGGCCATCGGCTTGTGCACCCGGCCGTGGAAGTCGACGCCGGCGTCCAGGCCTTCGGCGCGCACGGCGGCGAGGCGGTCGACCGATGCGGCGAGGGCGCTGGGGCTGTCCAGCCAGCCCAGGTCCTCGACGCCGTTCATCTTCACGGCCTGGAAGCCCTGCGCCTTGCGCACCCGCGCGGCTTCGACGACCTCGCCGGGGCGATCGCCGCCGATCCAGGCGTAGACCGGGATGCGATCGCGCACGCGCCCGCCCAGCAGTTGGTGCACCGGGACCTTCAGGGCCTTGCCCTTGAGGTCCCACAGTGCCTGGTCCAGACCCGACAGCGCCGACATCAGCACGGGGCCGCCGCGATAGAAGCCGAGGCGATAGGCGGTTTGCCAGATATCCTCGATGCGGTCCGGATCGGCGCCGATGAAGCGGTCGCGCAGCGAGGCGAAGGCGCCTTCGACGGCCTCGGTGTGCCCCTCGAGCGAGGCCTCGCCCCAGCCGATCAGGCCGTCCTCGGTCTCGACGCGCACGAACAGCCAGCGCGGCGGCGCGGGGAAGGTTTCGATGGATCTGATGGAAGCGCCCGGCGTCGTCTGGGCCTTGGCGCGCGCGGGGTCGTCGACCATGAACGTCCTCACGGGGATGGCGCGAGACTGTCCCGGATCCCCCTTGTTGTTGCCGGAATGGCTAGCACTTAGCCGATCGCTGTCAATAATATATATTACAAATAATCTGGTGCGATGGGGCGTTGAGTTGGGCTCTACCGGTTGGGTTTCGTGATCCTGTCTCGGTCATGGCCCAGTTCGGGTTGGTGTTGGGATCGGAAAGCGGTCTCCGCAGAGCACTGTCAGGCGAGATAAGTAATACAAATATGTTGACGACGAGGCCGCCGCACGGACTTATGGCCGCGAAAGGCGGGCCCGTCGCTCCTTGCGACCCTGACGGGTACACGCCCAAGCAAGGGGGCGATGTCCGGATGCACACGATGTCGAGCGGCCGAACCGAGCAGGCCGCTTCGGGCCAGCTGAACCTCGCCTACATCTGGACGATTTCGAGCGTGGCGGCCCTGGGCGGGCTGCTGTTCGGCTACGACTGGGTCGTGGTCGGAGGCTCCAAGCCGTTCTACGAACCCTATTTCCACCTGACCAGCGAGGCTCAGGTCGGCTGGGCCAACAGCTGCTCGCTGCTGGGCTGCCTGCTGGGCTCGGTGTTCAGCGGCCTGGTCAGCGACCGGATCGGCCGCAAGAAGCTGCTGATCATCGCCGCCGTCCTGTTCGGGGTCTCTTCGATCCTGACCGGCTGGGCGCAGGGGTTCTCGACCTTCGTGTTCTGGCGGATCGTCGGCGGGGTCGCCATCGGCGTGGCTTCCAACATCTCGCCGACCTACATCGCCGAGATCAGTCCAGCCGCCTGGCGCGGTCGACTCGTCACCCTCAACCAGCTGACCCTGGTGGTGGGGATCCTGGCCGCGCAGGTGGTCAACATGCTGATCGCCGGCGATGTCGGCGGCGCCATGGGCCACGAGGCGATCCGCGATACCTGGCAGGGCCTGTACGGATGGCGCTGGATGTTCACCGCCGTCGCCGTTCCGTCGGTGATCTTCTTCTTCTGCGCCTTCCTGGTGCCGGAAAGCCCGCGCTGGCTGCTGAAGGCCGGCCGCCGCGATCGCGCCCAGGCCGTGCTGCGCAAGATCGGCGGCGAGGCCTATGCGTGCGAGGCCCTGGCCGAGATCGAGGCCGGCCTGGAGCGCGAGCGCGCCGACACGGGCGCGGCCAACGAACTGCTCGCGCCGGCCGTGCTGGGCGTGCTGCTGACCGGCGTCGGCCTGGCCGTCCTGCAGCAGTGGAGCGGCACCAACGTCATCTTCAACTATGCCGAGGAGATCTATCGCGGCGCGGGCTACGACCTCAGCGGCGTGATGTTCAACATCGTCATCACCGGCGCGATCAACCTGGCCTTCACGCTGGTGGCGACCGCCACCGTCGACCGGCTGGGACGGCGCACGCTCATGCTGTGGGGCGCGGCGGCGATCGCGGTGATGCACGGCCTGCTCGGGGCGGCGTTCTTCCTGGGGATCCAGGGGCCCGTCGTCCTGTTGCTGACCCTGGGCGTCATCGCCGCCTACGCCATGTCCCTAGCGCCGGTGACCTGGGTGCTGCTGTCGGAGATCTTCCCCAACCGCGTGCGCGGGGCGGCGATGTCGATCGCGGTCTCGGCGCTGTGGATCGCCTGCTTCGTGGTCACCTTCACCTTTCCGATCCTCAACCAGCGCCTGGGCGCGGCGGGGACCTTCTGGTCCTACGGCGTCGTCTGCCTGGCGGGCTTCATCTTCATCGCCTTGCGCGTGCCCGAGACCAAGGGGCGAACCCTCGAGGAGATCGAGGCCGCCCTGTCGCGCCGCCGCGATCGCTGATCCGCCCCCGCGCCGTAACAGACACCGTCAGGAACCGTCCCATGACCCTTCGCATCCGGACCCTCGCCCTGGCCACGGCCTCGGCGTTCGCAACGGCGATCGCGGCCCAGGCCGCCGACCTGACGGTGGACGCGACCCGTCCGCCCGCGGCGGTGCGCTCCGAGCACCTGCGCATGGGCGCCTCCACAGCGCCCGACGGCCAGACGCTGGGCGTCAACAACCGCTACCTGACGCGCAACGGCCAGCCCTGGATCCCGGTCATGGGCGAGTTCCACTACACCCGCTATCCGCCCGAGAACTGGAACGCCGAACTGGCCAAGATGAAGGCCCAGGGCGTCGACATCGTGGCCACCTACATCATCTGGAACCACCACGAGGAGCGCGCCGGCCAGTTCAACTGGGCGGGCGATCGCGACCTCAAGCGGTTCGTCGCGCTGGCCAAGGCCAATGGCCTGATGGTGGTGATCCGCATCGGCCCCTGGGCCCATGGCGAGGTGCGCTGGGGCGGCGCGCCCGATTGGGTGGTCAACGCCATGCCCACCCGGCGCGATGATCCGGTCTACCTGACCTATGTCGAGCGCTACTGGCGCGAGATCTACAGACAGGTCGAGGGCCAGCTCTGGAAGGACGGCGGCCCTGTCGTCGGCGTCCAGCTGGAGAACGAGTACAATGTCGGCGGTCCTGGCGCCGGCGTCGGGCATATCGCGACGCTCAAGACCCTGGCGCGCAAGATCGGCTTCGACGTGCCGCTCTACACGGTGACCGGCTGGGACAACGCGGTCTATCCCAAGGGCGAGGTCATTCCCGTGTTCGGCGGCTATGCCGACGAACCGTGGAGCGGCAGGCAGGGCCGCCTGCCGCCCAAGGAGGTCTACGCCTTCCGCTTCGCCAGCCGCGTCGGCGGGGATCTCGGCGCGCAGACGACGTCGCGCAATCCCGGCACGATCGAGACCGACATGGACAACACCCCCTTCCTGGGGGCGGAGTTCGGTGGAGGCGTGCCGATCATGTATCGCCGTAGGCCCCATCTGTCGCCCGACGACGTGGCCGCCATGCTGCCGGTGCAACTGGGCTCTGGGGCCAATCTCTACGGCTACTACATGTTCCATGGCGGCCGGAACCCGCAGGGCCGCACCACCCTGGAGGAGGACGACCGCCAGGGCGGCTACAACGGCATGCCGATCATCAACTACGACTTCCAGGCGCCGCTGGGCCAGTATGGGCAGGTCCACCCCGTCGCCGACGCGGTTCGGCCCTATCACCTGTTCATGAAGGCGTTCGGAGCCAGGCTCGCGCCGATGGAGGTGCAGCGGCCAGCCGAGCGGCTGAGTGGCCGCGACGACGTCTCCACCCCGCGCTGGTCGGTGCGCAGCCAGGGCGACCGGGGCTTCCTGTTCTTCAACAACCACGTGCGGCAGTTCGAAACCCCGGTCCAGGCCATGACCCGCTTCGAGGTCAAGCTGCCCGGCGGCCTGGTGACCTTCCCGAGCCGTGCGGTCGACATCCCCGCCGGCGCCTATTTCGTCTGGCCGATCAACCTGGATCTCGACGGCGCCAACCTGGCCTGGGCCAGCGCGCAGCCGCTGACCCGGCTGGAAGACGCCGACGGGCCGGTCTACGTCTTTTCGGCCACCAAGGGCGTGCCGGTGGAGATGGCCTTCTCGGCCGATGTCGAGGTCACGCTGAACGGCAAGCGCCTGAAGGCCGCCGGCGGCCGCGTGGTGACCCCGAGCCTGACGCCCGAGGGCGTGCGCGAGCTGGCCGTACGCGTCCCTGGCGGCAAGCGGGTCCGGATCGTGCTGATCAGCGCCGAGCAGGCCAGGCAGGCCTATCTGCTGCCGTTCGGCGGCAAGGAGCGGCTGGTGCTCAGCGAGGATCCGATCTTCGCCGATGACGGGGGATGGTCGGTGCGCTCCAAGGTCGACGCGGGCTTCCGTCTCTCGGTGCTGCCCGCGCTGGATGCCGCGCCGGTCGCCAGCCTGCCGCTGCGCCGCGTGAAGGGGCAGGGAGCCTTCCAGGTGTTCGAGGCCCAGGCGTCCGCCAAGACCTTGACCGCCGGGATCAAGCCGCTGCGTGAGGCCCAGGGGATGCCGGCTCCGGAGATCGGCGGTCGTGCCAAGGCCGTGTTGCAGCCCTATGCCGAGCAGTACGGGCGCTCGGGCGCCTGGACGCTGAGCCTGCCGAAGGGCGCGCTCGACGGCCTCAGCGAGGCCTGGCTGGAGATCGACTATGCCGGCGACGTGGCGCGCCTGTTCGACGGCGTCGAAATGCTGGACGACCAGTTCTACTACGGCCCCAAGTGGGAGGTGGGGCTGAGCCGCTTCGGCGACAGGCTGGGCCGCGACTGGACGCTGACGGTGCTGCCGCTGCGCGCCGACAATCCACTCTACATCCAGCCCGAGGTGAAGGCGCCGATCCCGGCCGGCGGCCAGGTGGGCGAGGTGAGGGGCGTACGGATCGTTCCGGAGTACGAACTGCGGCTGACATCGGGGACAAGCAAGTGACGGCCAGGGCGTCCTTCACGCGGCGCTAGGCGGCGCCGAGCAGAGCGATGTCGTGGCATGAGGCCCTCTGGCGCGAGCTCTGGTTGTTCTTTGATGCGTCTTGGCATACCGGTTGCTGATTGTCGCCAAGTCGACACAGTTTGCGACCCAGCGCACCAAGATGACGCCCGACCCGTCCCGATATTCCGTCTCGAGCGCCTTCGCCACGTTCACCGACCCCGAGACGATGGCGCTGGCGATCGGCGACATCAATTCGGGCGCGAAGCCTCTTCCGCTCGAACGGGGCGGCCTGCGGTTCGACGGCATGCTGGCGCGGGCGAGCTTCGGCGGACTGAATCTGGGCATGGGCCGGTTCGCTCAGGGCATCGCCCAGACCGCGGCCATCCCCGGCGTCCACACCTTCATGTTCGCCACCGAGCCGGGGATCATGCGGCGGGTCTCGGGGCGCAAGCTCTTCGGCCGGCACATCTTTCACTTCCGGCCCAACGAACGGACCGTCACGAGCTCGCCGCCCGGCATGCCCTGGGCCTTCGGCATCGTGACCATGCCGTTCGAGCGACTTACGGCGCACGCGCCCGATCTGATGGGCGCCGGGCATGGCGCGCCGCTGGACGATGACCGCATGTTCGTCGCGCCGGCGGCGGCGATGAATGAGCTCATCGCGCTGATGGGCGACATTTCCGGCGTGATCCGGAGCCGGCCGCATATCCTCGCCGAGCCGCAACCCTCCAAGGCCCTGGCTGGCGCGGTCGTGGACAGGCTGATGGCCTGCCTCTCACAGGGGCTGGTCAAGCCGGACAGGGCCGCCCTCGGGCGTCATCGCCAGATCGTCGCCCGCTTCGAAAGCGCCCTGGAGGAGCGGCCGGAGGAGATGCTGTCGCTGGGCGACATCTGCAGGGTCGTGGGTGTTGCCGAGCGGACGCTGAACCTGGCCTGCCAGGAATTCCTGGGAGAAAGCGCGGTGCGCTACGCCCGCAATCGCCGGCTGGACCTTGTCCATGCGCGGCTGCAGGCTTGCGATCCCGCCACCACGCTGGTGACCAACATCGCCATGGACCACGGCTTCTGGGAGCTGGGCCGTTTCGCCCAGGCCTATCGCCTGCGTTTCGGCGAGCGTCCTTCCGACACCTTGCGCCGCAACACGCACTGATCCTGCCGCTCCAAGCGCCGCTGTTCATGCCGGGATTGCATAGGCGCTCACCCGTCCCGCTGGCAGGGACGGTCGACACGCGTCATGCGGATCATCGACGCGGTGCGCGTAAGGCGCCGCCGTCGGCCGCTGCTTGCGCGTGCGTTTCAGGGGGATCGGGCCAGGCCCAGCCGAGCGCGTCGCGTGATGCGTTCCAACGTCCCTGCGGTTCAGGAGCGGCTCGCCAAGACGGGCCTGGCAGGTGTCAAAGTGCGGCAGTCGTTCAACAAGGCGCGGGTCATCCGCAACTCGGTCTCGCTCACGGTGCTCGCGCTGGCGGTCGGCCTCGGCGCCCCGATGGCGCAGGCCCGGCAGATCACCAAGGGCGGGGGCGACGGCGCCGGCTATACTCCCCACACGCCTCAGGGCGGTATCGCGGGCGGCGGCGGCGGGGCCTCCGGCGCTGGAAGCTACGGCGGGGCGGCGGCCACCACGCCGACCGGCTCGGCGGAAGCCGGGGCCGGTGCGGCCGGAGGGCAGCCTGGCGCGCTGAACGACCTTTCGGCCGGCGGCGGCGGCGCGGCTGGCGGCGGCGCCGGTGGCGCCGGCGGCCTGGGCTCGCAACTCGCCACGACCGGAACCGCTTCGTTGACCGTCGACTTCATCGCGACGGACGGCGCCAACGGTGGTGCGAGCGCGGCGGGCGGCGGCGGCGGCGGTGGGCTCGTTCTGACGGGGACGAACGTTCAGCTGTCGACCGCGGGCTATGACGTCACGGGCGGCGACGGCGGCGCGGGCAGCGGCGGTGTTGGCGGCGGCGGCGGCGGCGGTGGCGGCGGCGCCGGACTGGTGTTGCTGAACGGCGGCTCGGTGACCGTCAACGGCGGCGCGGGCGGTTCGGCCAGCGCCATCACCGGTGGCGCGGGCAGCTCGTTCGGTAACGGCGGCGCGGGCCTGTTCCTCTACAGCGGCGGTTCGTTGAACGTCGTCAGCGGCACGATCACGGGCGGGGCAGGGGGCACTTTCGCCAGCTGGGCTGGGGCCGGTGCCGCCGGCGTGCTCAGCAACCTGGGAACCATCACGAACGCGGGCACGATCACCGGCGGCGAGGGCGGCTACGGCTATTCGAACGGCGGCGCGGCCGGCGCTGGCCTGATCGCCTGGGGCGGCTCGATCGAGAACAGCGCGACCGGCGTCATCGCCGGCGGCGTCGGCGGGCGTGGCAACGGCGGTTCCGGCAGCAACTATTCCGGCGCGGGCGGGGCGGGCATCGTCTTCACGGGCGGCCAGCCGGGGCTGCTGGTCAACGCCGGAACGATCCAGGGCGGAGCGGGCGGTCGGCCCTCCAACGCGATCCAGCCGGGCGCCGGCGGTCGGGGCGTGGTCGGCGCCAGCACCGGTTCCACCACCATCATCAATTCGGGCACGATCATCGGCGGCGTGAACAACCGCTCCCAGCGCGCCTACGCGATCGAGCTGTTCGGCAGCGACAACCGCCTGGAGCTGCACGCGGGCTCGTGGATCCGTGACGTCGTGGCGGTGACCGGCGGCGGCCCCAACAACGTGCTGGCCCTGGGCGGCGCGGACGACGACACCTTCAACGCCTCGCATATCGGATCGGACGGGTCCGTCGACGGCTACGGCCTGATGGGCTTCGACACCTTCGAGAAGCTGGGTGCCAGCACCTGGACCCTCACAGGCACGGGCAACCAGACCTGGTCGGTGCTTGAAGGCGTGCTGAAGGGCGACAGCAACAGCCTGGCCGGCAGCGTGGTCTTCGGCAGCGGCGCCGGCAGCCGGGGCGTCATCTTCGACCAGGCGTTCGACGGTGTCTATGCCGGCCAGATCTCCAGCGGCGGCGCGGTGACCAAGGCTGGCGCGGGAACGCTGACCGTGAGCGGCGAGATCGCATCGGACTGGACGATCTCGGGCGGCGGCGTGATCGCCGGGACGGATACGATCCGTGGCGCCATTGCGATCGCAGCCGGCGCGTTCCTCACCTTCGACCAGAGCAGCAACGGAACCTATGGGTTCGAGCTTTCGGGCGCTGGCGCGTTCCGCAAGGCCGGCGCGGGCAAGCTGATCCTAACCGAAGACTCGTCGGCCTTCACCGGCGCGACGGCCGTCAATGCCGGAACCCTGTCGGTCAACGGCTCCCTGGCGGGATCGACCGTGACCGTCGCCTCCGGCGCCACCTTGGGCGGTTCAGGAACGGTAGGTGACACCATCATCCAGAGCGGCAGCCATCTGGCGGCCGGCAACTCGGTTGGTACGCTGACGATCGCGGGGGACCTGACCCTCGCGTCGAGCTCAAACCTTGACTTCGAGCTGGGCGCGCCGGGCGCCTCGTCGGCCTCGCCCGGCGTCAGCGACCGCCTGGTCGTCAGCGGCGACCTGGCGCTGAACGGTGTGGTCAACCTCTCGCAGAGCGCCGACCCAGCCGACGGCGTCGCCGGCATCGGCTATTATCGCCTGATCACCTATGGCGGCGCCCTGACCGCCAACACGGCCACGATCGGAACCAAGCCCTCGCTTAGCAACGTGAACTACGCGCTGCAGGCGGGCGGCGGGCGGGTCGACCTCTATATTAGCACCGCCCTTGTTCCCGGCGACGACACCCTGCAGCACTGGCAGGGCGGCGACGGCGTGTGGAGCGCGACCAGCATGCAGTGGCTGAACGACGGCGGCAACACCCCGTACGCCTGGGCGGGCAAGTACGCGATCCTCAAGGATGCCGGCGCCTTCACGGGCGGCGCGGTGACGGTGGACGGCGCGCAGAGCTTCATCGGCCTGCAGTTCGTCGACGAGGGCTACGAGCTGACCGGAACCGGCCAGTTGGTCACCGTCCCGGGCACGAGCGAGATCCGCGTTCTGGCCGACCTCGCCAAGATCGGCGTGGCGATCACCGGCGCCGGTGCGATCACCAAGACCCAGGCCGGCACGCTGGTCCTGACCGGCGCCAATACCTATGCCGGCGGGACCACGATCGATGCGGGCACGCTGCAGATCGGCGACGGCGGGACTTCGGGCTCGATCGTCGGCAATGTCGCCAACAACGGTGTGCTGGTCTTCAACCGGTCGGACGCCATCACCTTCGACGGCCGGATCGCCGGCTCGGGCGGGGTGCGCATCCTCGACGGCGGCGTGACCTTCACCGCCGACAACATCTATACCGGCGGCACGACCATCGCCGCGGGCGCGCAACTGAACCTGGGCGCCGGCGGCGCGAGCGGTTCGATCGGCGACGTCGTCGTCAACGGCGCCCTGGCGTTCGATCGCTCCGACAACTTCACTTTCTCCGGCCTCATCACCGGCTCGGGTGTTGTTCGTCAGGTCGGTTCGGGCCAGTTGGCGCTGACCGGCAATAACTCGGGCTTTACCGGCGCGATTTTCGTCGATGCGGGAACCCTGACGCTCAACGGGTACATGCCCGGTTCGACGATCACCGTCGGCTCTGGTGCGACGCTGAACGGCGCGGGCGCGCTGGGCGACGTCACCGTACTGAGCGGCGGCCATTTGGCGCCGGGCGCCTCGATCGGCTCGATCTCGATCGGAGGGGACCTGACCCTGGCCGCGGGCTCCAACCTCGACATCGAACTGGGCGCCCCGGGCTTCTCGTTGACGTCTCCCGGCGTCAGCGACTACCTGACGGTCAACGGCGACCTGACGCTGAATGGCGTGGTCAATCTCGTGGGAACCACGCAGCCCGGCTTCGGCACCGCCGACGTCGGCTACTATCGCCTCATCACCTATCGCGGCGCCCTGATCTCCAATACGGCGACGATCGGCTCCACGCCGTCGCTGAGCAACGTGGACTACACGCTGCAAGCGGGTAACGGCCGGGTCGACCTCATCATCACCAGCACGCTCATTCCCGGCGACAACACCCTGCAGCACTGGCAGGGCGGCGATGGGGTCTGGAACGCCGACAACAAGCAATGGCTGAACCAGGGCGGCAACACTCCGGATGACTGGGCCAGCAACTACGCCGTCTTCAAGGACGCCGGCTCATTCGCCGGCGGCCAGATCACGGTCGAGGATAGCTTGAGGTTCAAGGGCCTGCAGTTCGTCGACGAGGGCTATGAGCTGACGGGGACGGGGCGTCTGCTCACCGCCGCGGCGGGCAGCGAGATCCGCGTCCTGGCCGACGTCGCCAAGATCGGTGCGTCGATCACCGGCATGGGCCGGATCATCAAGACCGAAGCTGGGACGCTGATCCTGACGGGGGACAACTCTTACGGCGGCACCACCATCCAGGCCGGCACGCTGCAGGTCGGCGACGGCGGCGTGGCGGGTTCGATCGTCGGCGACGTCATCAACAACGGCGTGCTGGCCTTCAACCGGTCTGACGCCATCACCTTCAACGGCCTGATCTCCGGTATGGGCGCGGTGCGCATCCTGAACGGCGGCGTCACCTTCACCTCCAACAACACCTCTTCCGGCACCACGACCATCACCTCGGGCGCGCAACTGAACCTCGGTGGGGGCGGGACGAGGGGCGCGATCGGCGGCGATGTGGTCGCCAACGGCGCGCTGCTGTTCGACCGTTCGGACAGCCTGACCTACGCCGGCTCCATCAGCGGCTCGGGCTCTCTGCGCCAGGTCGGCGCGGGCAAGACCGAACTGACCGGGGTCTCCGGCGGTTTCACCGGCGCGACGACCGTCGAGCGGGGCGTGCTGGCGGTGAACGGCGTACTCGGCGGCGTGCTGGACGTTTGGTCGGGCGGCCGCCTCCAGGGTGTCGGCACGGTGGGAACCACCGTCGTGTCGGGCACGATCGCGCCGGGCAACTCGATCGGCGTACTCAATGTCGCCGGGGGCGTCACCTTCAAGCCGGGCTCGATCTTCGAGGTCGAGGCGAACGCGGCGGGGCAGTCGGACATGATCCTGGCCTCCGGCCTGGCCACGATCCAGGGCGGGACCGTCAAGGTGCTGGCGGGCGCGGGAGACTATCGACCGCAGACCAACTACCTGATCCTGCACGCCAACGAAGGCTTGGCGGCCGGAAGCAAGTTCGACGGCGTGACCTCGAACCTGGCCTTCCTCGATCCGTCGCTCAGCTATGACGGCTTCAACGTCTATCTGCGGCTGCGGCGCAACGACATCAGCTTCACGGACATCGGCGTGACCCCGAACCAGGTCGCGGCGGGGGCTGGGGCCCAGCACCTTGGGTGGGACAACCCTGTCTTCGACGCCGTGGTCAACCTTTCGGCCGAGCAGGCGCGCGACGCCTTCGACCAACTGGCCGGCTCGGACTACGCCAGCCTGCGCGGTTCGCTGATCCAGGACAGCCGCTTCGTGCGCGACGCGATCCTGGCGCGGGGCGACTTGGCCGGCGTCGAGGGATCGTCGGCATGGGGAGAGACCTTCGGCGGCTGGGGCTCCATGAAAGGCGACGGCAACGCCCAGAGCTACGACCGCGACGTCCAGGGATTGGTGACCGGCTATGACGGCTCGCTGGGTCGGGACATCCGCGCCGGCGTCGCCGTGGGCTACAGCGCCGGCGACCTGAAGACCGCGCGCGCCAGGCATGACGTCGAGACCTATCACCTTGGCGGCTATGTCGTGGCCGAGCGCGGCGGGGTGTCGTTCCAGCTCGGCGGCGCCTATGCCTGGCATGAGGTCGAGGCCTCGCGCCGCGTCGCGTTCGGAACGTTCGGCGAGACCCTGTCGAGCGACTACTCGGCCCGCACGTATCAGGCGTTCGGCGAAGTCGCCCTCAAGCGCGAGGTGGCCGGCACGACCGTGCAGCCGTTCCTGGGCCTTGCCCATGTCGGCTTGACCGGCGCCGATGTCGCCGAGCAGGGCGGCAGCGCCGCGCTGCATGGCGGCGGCGATGAGCACCTGACCTATGGTTCGGTCGGCGTGCGCCTGAAGAGCGATCTGAAGGCTGGAGACCTGGGCCTGCGTCTGGCCGGCTCGGCCGCGCTGCGCCACGCCTTCGGCGATCGCGCGCCGACCATCGACCTGGGGTTCACCGGCGCGCCGTCGTTCGGGATCATCGGCGCTCCGATCGACAAGGACGCCCTGGCCGTCAATCTGGGGCTGGAAGCCGACCTTGGCCGCAGCGCCGTGATCGGCGTCACCTATTCCGGCGCCTACGGCGATCGCCTGAGCGACCACGGCGCCCGCGCCCAGGTCAGCTGGAGGTTCTGATTGCGTTGGCGAGGCGACCAGACACTCTGGTCGCCTCGCTGATGGTCTAGAGCGCGATGATGCCGCGGCGCAGCGCCGTGGTGACGGCCTGGGTCCTGTCGTTGACGTCGAGCTTGGAGAAGATGCTGCGAATGTGGGCCTTCACGGTCTCCTCGGACAGCGAAAGTCGGTAGGCGATCGTCTTGTTCGCGCCGCCGGCGGCCATGCATTCCAGCACCTCGATCTCGCGGGCGCTGAGCGGCTCCTCGGCCGCGTGCACGGCGATCTCCTGGGCGACCTCGGGCAGGACGAAGCGACGACCGGCGTGCACCAGCCGGATGGTGTCGAGCAGTTCGTGGCGGAGCGAGGACTTCAGGAGGTAGCCGCTGGCGCCGGCCTTCAGGGCCCGGACGGCCTGGGCGTCGCCCTGATAGGTCGTCAGCACCACGATGCGCGCGTCGGACGCCGTCTCGCGGATGGCGACGATGGCGTCCAGCCCGTTCATGACCGGCATCTGCAGGTCCATCAGGATCACGTCCGGACGCAGTTGCCGGAAGGCGTCGACGGCCTGCCGGCCGTTCTCGCATTCGCCCACGATCATCATGTCTTCCTGCGGCCCGACCAGGGCCGCGACGCCCTCTCGAAAGACGGCGTGGTCATCCACGGTAAGAACACGGATGGGGCGGATGGTCATCGTGGCTTCGCGCCGGGCAGGACAAGTCTGCGCCACCAGTACCATGCGTGTCCGCCGTCCAGATAGGCGGCGCCGGCCGGGACCTGGACCTCGACCTCGGAGCCGCCGTTCGGGCGGGTGGAGATCGCCAGTCGGCCGCCGATGCGCTCGGCCCGTTCGCGCATGCCCTTGAGGCCGTAGTGGCCCTGGCGCTCGCCCGCCTCGCGCACCGTCGCGGGCAAGCCGACGCCGTCGTCGGCGACCGACAGCGAAAGGCGGCCGCGACCGAAGGTGAGGCGGACGGAAATGGCCGAGGCCTTGGCGTGGGCGATGGCGTTGCGGATCGCCTCTTCGGCGATCCGCAACAGTTCCTCGCCGACGATCGGCTCGGTGGCCCTGGCGTCGCCTTCGATCACCAGGTCGATGGGCGGCGCGTCGCCCTCGCCAAGCGCGCCGACGATGTCGCCGAGGGCTTCTGTGAGATCCGCGCGCGCCGCCTCGTTCCTCAGGTCGCGGACGCGGGTCCGGCCTTCGGCCAGGACGACGTCGGCGCGGTCGAGGGCCTGGTCGATCTCCTTGCGCAGCGGGTCGTCGCCCGACAGCCGGTTGGCCACGGCCTGGAACCGCAGCATCAGGCTCTGGAAGCCCTGCAGCAGGGTGTCGTGCAGTTCGCGCGCGATGCGCTCTCGCTCGGCGGTGCGAACCTGGAAGCGGGCCTCGAACGCGGCGGCCACCTGGCGGACGCGCAGGCTGTAGAGCGCCCAGGCCAGTAGCATCAGGACGGCCGCGATCAGAAGCTTGAACCAGATCGACTGCAGGAAGGTGGGCGCGATCGAGACCTCCAGGTTCGCGCCGGTGCGGTTCCAGACCCCGTCCTCGTTGGCGGCGATGACCTGGAAGCGATAGGTCCCCGGCGCCAGGTTCGTATAGAACGCCTGTCGGCGCGACCCGGGATCCACCCAGTCCGCATCGTGGCCCTCCAGCCGATAGAGCACCCGGGTCCGACGGGGCATGGCCAGGTTGATCGCCGCGAACCCGATGGTGATGTCGGACGACCCGGCCTTCAGCCGCACGTTCGCGGGGTCCTTGATCGTGTTTTGCCCGCTGGTCAGCGAGGTGATGGCGACGCCGGGCGCGACCGGGTTGGAGCTCAGGCGGGCCGGATCGATCCAGGCGATCCCGTCGATCGTGGCCAGCCACAGGCGACCGTCGCCGCCGCGGGCCATGCTCTCGCTGTTCTGGGCGTTGGGACCGTTGGGCAGGCCGTCCTCGTAGCTGAAGGTGCGCGCGGGCATCACGAAGGCGGGGGCGGCGAAGGCCTTTTCCAGGTCGGCGGTCCTGATCCTCGAAAGGCCGCCCGCGCCGAACAGCCAGGTATCGCCCTCTGGCGTCTGGGCCAGGCCGGTTGCGTAGCGCAGCGGCTTGGCCTGGCTCAGCGTCAGGCGCGCTGGACCGTCGGTCGACATCAGCGCCGCGCCGTCGCGCCCTGACATCAGGATTCCCTTGGTGGTGGCGTGCAGGGATCGCACGCCGCTGGTCCCCTTGAGAGTCGCGGCGAACGACCGCGCCTCGGCGAACCCGCCGTCCAGCCGGGTAAGGGTCGAGGGATCGGTCAGGGCCCACAGGCGGCCTTGCGCGTCCCTGACCATCAGGGTCGGGTCGGATGTCGCCGAAAGGTCCTTGGCCGGGACCGAGCGCCAGTTTCTTCCGTCCCGCCAGTACATTCCGCTGGTCGATGCCGGCAGCCAGAACCGTCCGCTGGAGTCCGGCCCGCAGTCGTAGAAGCCGGTCTCGCTCGGGGGCGCGGGAAACTCGGTCCGGGCGCCGCCGTGAAGCCGCACGATCCGGTCCGCAGCCGCGATCCAGATCGACTTGTCGCGATCCTCGCAGATCGCCCTCGGCTCGGTCATCGAAAAGAGGCGCACCGGACGCTGGCCCGGATCGACCCGGTAGATCGCGTCGCTCTGGCCGATATAGACGGCGCCGGAAGAGGCCGTCATCAGCAGGTCGCCGTACTTGGCGGCGGCCGTCAGTTCCGGTTCGACCACGATGCTGGGCGTGCTGAAGTGATCCAGGCTGCGCGGGCCGCCGTACCACAGGGTTCCTCGCCGATCGACGTACAGCAGGGAAGGGCGAGGCGAGGACATCAGGGTTCGTTCGCCCGTCTCGTAGGCGGGGGCGGCAGTGGCGCTCTTCTCGGCCTGTACGAGCTCTGCGACCCGGCCGAAATCCCGGCCCTTGACCCAGAGGTTGCCATTCCTGTCGAACGCGGCCGCCAGCCAGCCGGGATCCTGGCTCGTCCAGCGGAAGGGCCGGGACGGCGGCGCCGGCCAGCGACCTCCCGGTCCCGTCAGGCGGGCGCCGCCGTCCGCGCGCACCAGCCAGACCCTTCCATCCGCATCGGCGGCGAGCAGTCCGCCCGTCTCCAGGGGCGTGTCCACCCGCTCGAACTTCACGCCGTTCGGCGCGCGCCGCAGCACCGACTTGTTGTAGCCCAGCCAGAAGGCGCCGTCGGCCGAGACCAGCGCGTCGCGCAGCATCTGGCGGTCGGGGTTCGGCGAGATCCGCTCCCAGCGCCCGTTCTGATAGCGAAGGAACGGCTGGCCGATCTGCGCCACGCCCGCCCAGATCGCGCCGTCGGGGGTCAGGGTGAAGGTGACGACCTCGCCGCGGGGCGGCGGCGCCTCGATCAGTTGCAGGCGGCCCTGGCGGAACACACCCAGCCAGCCTTTCGAGTACCAGGCCCAGACCGTCCCATCGCGACCGATCTGGAGTTTCCGAGGGTGGCCGTACTTGTCGCGGTCGATCTGGGCGTCCATGGGCTCGAACGCGAGGCCGTCGAAGCGGAACAGCCCGTCGCGACTGGCGATCCAGACGAGGCCGCTGGCGGTCTCGGCCATGGCGTGCGGCACCGACGGCGCGCCGTCGTCCCGCGTCCACACCTCGTGCTTCAGCTGGCCCATGGACAGCGCATAGGGCTGGGCGGCGACCTCGAAGGCTGCGGCCGCGCAAAACAGCGCTGCCAACAATCCTCGCCAAAGCCCAACTGGTCCCGACGCCATCGCCACCCCCAACAGTCGCCCCACTTATCAAACACTGTTCTGCAAGGGGGCGGAAGGCATCCCCGATCGGGGGACCGCGCGATAGCTAGATCGGCGTTTCCCGGCGCGCGCGGAGGGTTCAAGACCGCTCGATGAAGATGACGGTCCCGATCTATCCCGGTGGAGCGCTCGGTGCGGGCCTGGTGGTGCTGCGGCTCTCCATGGTCGCCGCCGGCCTGAGCCTAGGCCCTGTCCCGCAGTTCGGCGGGGCCGGCCAGTGGCTTGTGGCGATCTTCTGCGTTTCGCTGGCGCTGGGCGCGGGGACGCGTTGCAGCGCGCTCGTCGGCGCCCTGGCGGCGCTCGCCGTCGGCGCGCTCCAGCACGACCCGGCGATGGTAGGGGGACTGGCCGCCCTGGTCCTGGCGGGACCCGGCGCCTACTCCATCGACGCCCGGGTGTGGGGGCGGGTCCGCGTCGGGCCAAGGTCGCGACGGTAGCGTAGCGCTCGCCCCGGCGAGCGCCCGCCGGATCGCCGGACGCTCGATCGGGCGATCGCGGGCTCCCCCGTTCGAGCTTTCCAAGCCGGCCGACCGCGACATCATTGTCCACCGAAGGCGCCGGTCGTTCGGCGCTGGACCGTGGGGAGACGGGGATGCTTTTCACCGAAGCCGCCAGCAAGGCCAGGACCCTGCCGGACAACCCCTATCTCACCGGGCTGCACACGCCGATGACCGAGGAACTGACGCTCGAGGATCTGCCCGTCACGGGGGCGATCCCCGCCGGGCTCGACGGCCGGTATCTGCGCATGGGGCCCAACCCCATGGCCCCCAATCCGCAGAAGCATCACTGGTTCGCGGGCGACGGCATGGTTCACGGCGTTCGCCTGCAGGGCGGTCGCGCGGCCTGGTATCGAAACCGCTGGATCCGTTCGGACGCCGTCGCCAAGGCGCTGGACGAACCGCGCACGCCGGGGCCTCGCCACCTCTTCGACACGGTGAACACCAATGTCGTCGGGTTCGCAGGCAAGACCCTGGGCGTGGTGGAGGCCGGCAGCACGCCCGTCGAACTGGACGAGATGCTCCAGACCGTGCGCTACACCGACTTCGACGACACGCTGAATGGCGGCTTCACCGCCCATCCGCATCGCGATCCGCTGACGGGCGAGATGCTGGGCGTCTGCTACGACGCCAGCAAGTGGCGCGCCCTGCGCTTCGTGGTGCTGGGCCCCGAGGGCAAGGTGCGCCGCGAGGTGCGGATCCCCGTCAAGAACGGGCCGATGATCCACGATTTCGCCTTCACCCGGCGCTTTGCGATCATCCTCGACCTGCCCGTCACCTTCTCGCTGACCGCTGCGATCACCGGCCATCATTTCCCGTATCGCTGGAACGAGGGGCGCGGCGCGCGGGTCGGACTGCTGCCGCGCGAGGGCAAGGGCGCGGCCGTCACCTGGCTGCCCGTCGATCCCTGCTTCGTCTTCCATGCGATCAACGCCTATGACGCGCCGGACGGGACGGTGGTCCTGGACGTCATCGTCCACGACAGGATGTTCTGGCGGCGCACCTCGGGGCCGGATTCCGAGCAGTGCGCCTTCGAACGCTGGACCCTCGATCCCGTGGCCGGAACGGTCGAACGGGTCGTCATCGATCCCGCGCCGCAGGAGTTTCCGCGCCCTGACGAGCGCCGGCTGGGCCAGCCCTATCGCTACGCCTACACCATGGCGCTGACCGATCCGTTCCTGGGGACGGGCCTCTTCAAGCACGATCTCGTCGAGGGGACGCGCCAGGCGCACGACTTCGGACGCGGCCGGCATCCCTGCGAGTTCATCTTCGTGCCGGGGCATGCCGATGCGGGCGAGGACGAGGGCTGGCTGATGGGCTTCGTCATCGACGCCGACACCCGAACCACCGACCTCGTGATCCTCGACGCCCGCAGGTTCGAGGACGCCCCGGTCGCCAGCATCCACCTGCCGCACATCGTGCCGCCCGGCTTCCACGGAAACTGGATCGCCAACGCCGACTGAAGTCCAACGCCGCCAGCCTCCAGGAGAACACGGATGCGCTTGCTTCCGATCAATCGGTTACTTCTCGTCGGCGTTCTCGCCGCCGCCGGCGCTGTGGGGCAGGCGGCGCTGGCCGATCCGGGCGACAAGCCGGGCACGATCGTCCTGGTGCACGGCGCCTTCGTCGATGGCTCGGGCTGGGCGGACGTCTACCGGATCCTTCGCCGCGACGGCTACAAGGTCGTCATCGTCCAGAACCCGACGACCTCGCTGGCCGACGACGTCGCGGCCACCCGGCGAGCGATCGCGGCGGCCGAGGGCAGGGTGGTGCTGGTCGGCCATTCCTACGGCGGCGTGGTGATCACCGAGGCGGGCTCGGATCCCAAGGTCTCGGCCCTGGTCTATGTCGCGGCCTTCGCGCCGGACCGCGCCAAGTTCTCCGCCGCCTTCGCCGCCGACGTCACGCCCGAGGTCGCGCGCTTCATGGCCGACTCCCAGCAGCCCTGGGGCGCGCAGGCCCTGGAGGGCAAGGTGACCGCCCCGGCCTGGCGGGTGAAGCCCAGCTGGTACCTGGTCGCCAAGGACGATCACATCATTCCGCCGCCGGCCCAGCGCATGATGGCCAAGCGCGCCGGCGCCACCGTGCGCGACGTCGCCGCCAGTCATGCGGTCTATGTCTCCCAGCCGGGCGTGGTCGCGTCCTTGATTGAGGAGGCCGTGGTCCGCTCGGCGGAGAAGGGGGCGCGATGAGCCCGGCCGCCGCGCGCTCTGCATCGTTCGCAGCCTGTGAATTTGCTTCCAGAGTTCTGCGATCGGGACCCGGCTACTGGGCGGCGGGCCGGCGTTCTATTCCAGATCTCGAGCCGGGCGACGCGCCCGACACGACACCAGATGGAAGGTTGAGACGATGACGCTCAAGGATATCCTGCCCGGCAAGCTCGGGTTCGGCGCCGCGCCGCTCGGCAACATGTTTCGCGACATTCCCGAGGATGAGGCCCTCGCCACCGTGGAAGCGGCCTGGAACGACGGCATCCGCTATTTCGACAACGCCCCGTTCTACGGCGCAGGCCTGGCGGAGATCCGTATGGGCCGGGCCCTGGCCGGCAAGCCGCGGGACCAGTACGTGATCAGCACCAAGGTTGGCCGGGTGATCCTGGACGAGGTGGAAGACGTCAGCGCCCGCGATCTCGGCGAGAAGGGCGAGGTCTTCAAGTACGGCCGTCCGAACAAGATCGTGAACGACTACTCCGAGGACGCCACCTATCGCTCGATCGAGGACAGCCTGAAGCGGCTCAACACCGATCACATCGACATCGCCTTCGTCCACGACGTGGCCCAGGATTTCTACGGCGACGAGTGGCTGGGCATGTTCGAGAGCGCCCGCAAGGGCGCCTTCAAGGCCCTGGATCGGATGCGCGACGAGGGCGTGATCAAGGCCTGGGGGCTGGGCGTCAACCGCGTCGAGCCGATCGAACTGCTGCTCGATCTGGACGAGCCGCGTCCCGATGCCTTCCTGCTGGCGGGCCGCTACACCCTGCTCGACCATGATCGGGCCCTGCAGCGCGTGACCGGCAAGGTGGCCGAACGCGGCCTGGGGATTGTTGTCGGCGGTCCCTACAGCTCCGGAGCCCTGGTGGGCGGACCCAACTTCGAATACGCGCCGGCGACCCCGGCCATTCTCGACAAGGTGGCCCGGATCAAGGCTGTCGCCGACCGTCACGGGATCAGCATGAAGGCCGCCGGCCTGCAGTTCGCGCTGGCCAATCCGGCCGTGGCGGCCGTCATCCCCGGCGCCAGCCGTCCCGAACGCCTCGCCGAGGACCGCTCGGCCCTGGACGAAACGATCCCGGCCGATTTCTGGCGCGAGCTTCGCGCGGCGGGCCTGGTCAACCCGGCGGCCCCGCTGCCCGGCGCCGCCTAAACCCAAACCCCTTCCATCCGCACCGTCGCTCGACGGCCGAGGCTCGCTTCGGCCGAAGGGCTTGCGCACGCCTCGATCAAAGCAGTGAAAAGGAGACAGATCATGCGTAACCCGACATCCCCCGGCGCGGCCGATCCCGGTCGTCGCGAGATGCTCCGCACCACCGGCGCGGTGATGGCCGCCGCCGCCGGCGCCGCGATCGCGGGCCCCGCCGCCGCGCAGGGCGCCGGCGGCCCGTCGGCCGCAGCCCGCAACGCCGGCCCGCTGGGCGCGCGGCTGCAGGGCGTGCAGCACTTCGGCCTGACCGTCCAGAACATGGAGCGGGCCTACGAGTTCTACACCCAGGTCCTGGGCGGCACGGAGGTGTTCCGCCACGGCGATTTCCAGGGCGACGCCGTCCACAACACCCTTCTGGCCGACCAGGACATCCTGGCCAACGAGTTGGGCGTCAATCCGCGCACCATCGGCGTGCCCGACCTGCGCGGCGGGGCCCAGCGGCTCGACGTCCGCTTCATCCAGTTCGACAACGTGGTGATCGAGCTGCTGCAGTACCGCGACGCCGACCAGCCGATGGGCGGTCCGCGCGCCTTCGCCGAACCGGTGGAGCACATGAGCCCCGCGTTCCCGCGGATGATGCACATCTGCTTCTATGTGCGCGACGACGTCGACTTCAACAAGTTCATCACCGACTTGGAAGCCGAGTCCGCCCGCCGCGGCATGACCCAGGTGCGGGCCAACCGGATCATCCGGGTGGGCACCGAGGCCGAGCGCCGGGCGGCCCCGCAGGACGCCAACACCAACAAGGTGACCGTGGCGCCGTCGGACGGCTGGGAGCTGATCTACTGCAAGGGCCCGGAAGGCGAGCAGCTGGAGTTCGTCAAGGCGCTGGGACCGGTGAAGCAGCGCTTCGCCAACACCCTGGCCGCCCGCCAGCGCGCCACGCGCTGAAGCCGTTCCTTCGAGGAGAGATCACGATGCGCAAGACTATCACGACCTTGCTGGCGCTGACCGTGCTGACGGCCGTCGGCGCCGTGGCGAGCCCGACCCTGGCCCGCGAGCCGAACGGGGTCCGATACGGGCAGATCCCGGCCGGCGCCTACTCGATCGTCGCCCAGGTGCAGGCCAAGCCCGGCCAGGAAGCGGCCCTGCGCGCGGCGACGCTGCCGCTGGTGGAGCTGGTTCGGGGCGACCCCAAGAACCTCGTCTACTTCCTGCAGGAAGACCGCGCCAAGCCGGGCCACTTCGTCTTCTACGAGATCTTCGCGACGAAGGAGGACTTCGAGGCCCACAACGCCATGCCCTACGTCAAGGACTGGTTCGCCAAGCTGCCCACGCTCGCCGAAGGCGGGGTGCAGGTGATGCGGATGGAGGTGCTGGGGCGCGAGCCGCGGTGACGCCTAAGCGGCCGGGGCCAGGCTCCGGCCGCCTTCTCATCCTTCGGCGAGGAACCGCTGCATACGCGGCACGGTGAAGTCGAGGAACGCGCGCACCCTGGCCGGCAGGAACTGGGCGCCGCGGAACAGGGCATGGATCTCGTCGGTCTCGCCGATGTCGCTGTCCTGCAGGATCTCGACCAGTTCGCCGCGCGCGATGGGCCCCCGCAGGTGATAGTCGGCGATCCGCGCGACGCCCACGCCGGCCAAGGCCATGCGCCGCAGGGTTTCGCCGTTGTTAGCCAGCAGCGATCCGCTCAGCATGCGCTCGACGATCCGTCCGCCCTCGCGCATGGGCCAGACGGGGTTGGCGCGGCGGAAATTGAACCCGAGGCAGTTGTGGGACATCAGGTCCTCGGGCGCCTGCGGGGTTCCGTGCCGGGCCAGATAGGCGGGCGAGGCGACGAGCCTTCGACGGGTCTCGCCGATCCTGCGCGCCATCAGGTTGGAATCCTGCAGCTTGCCGACCCGGATCGCGACGTCGGTGCGATCCAGATAGAGGTCGACCACGTCGTCGGAGAGCGAAAGGTCGACGGCGATCCGGGGATAGGCTTGGAGGAACTCCGGCAGGATCGGCTCCAGGGCGGCGACGCCGAAGGTCACCGACGAGGTGACGCGGATCACCCCTTCAGCCTCCGCGCCGCCCTGGGCGATCTGCTGTTCCGTCTCGTCCAGCTGCCCCAGAAGCGCGCGGCTGCGCTCGTAGTAGAACTGGCCTTCGCTGGTCAGCGCTAGCCTGCGGGTCGAGCGTTCGATCAGCCGCACGCCCAGGCGCGCCTCCAGCCGGGCGATCAGCTTCGACACCGTCGAGGGCGTCATCAGCAGCAGCCGGGCCGCTTCGGAGAAGCTGCCGGCCTCGACCACCCGCACGAACACCATCATCTCGCCCGCGCGGTTGTCCATGCGCCGCCTGTAACCTCGCCAGAGAAAGGATCAGGCTAGCGCTTCGCCACGCCGAAGTCGCCTCGTCTCAGTCGAGACCCAGGGCTGCGCGGTCCACCGTCGCGGCGGCCAGTTCGGCGCGGGCCGAGGCGATACGGGTCTGCGCTTCGACGAGCCGGACGGCCGCGTCGGTCGCGGTTTCCTCGCGCTGGTTGACCAGGAAGAAGTCGCTCGAGCCGAGTTCGAACCGGCGCCGCTCGGCGACCGCCAGCCGGGCGGCCAGGTCGCGTTCCTGCTCGGCGGCCCTGGCCAGGCGCTCGGCCGCATTCAGGGCGATGCCGATCCCTTCGACCTCGACGGCGATCTGGTCGCGAAGAAAGCGTCCGCGCGCTTGCAGCGCGTCGATCTCGGCGCGGGTCTCGTCGATCTTGCCCCTGGCCGCCCGGTTCTGCAGCGGCACGGAAAAGCGAAAGCCGATCACCGCCTCCGTCGGCGTGCGGCTGGGGCCGCCCAGGCCTTCGGGGCCGATATCCTTGCCAAGCTCCATCCTGAGGTCGAAACGAGGCTTCAGGTCGTTTTCTGCCAGGGCGAGGCGGGCCTGCGACTGGTCGACGCGCGCCAGGATGCTCTGCAGGTCGGGCCGGGCCGCTGTGGGATCGCCGTTCGCGCCCGCCGCCTGGACGCCGGCTAGCGCGCCGGCTTCGCTCGGCAATCGGCTTTCGTCCACCATGATCGGCCGGCCGGCGGCGTCGCGGTAGTAGAGCGACAGCGCGTTCGCGGCGGCTTGCAGGTCGCCCTCGGCGCGCACCACCAGGGCGCGGCGACGAACCAGGTTCTGTTCGTTCTCCGTCAGCAGGATCTCGGGCTTGGCGCCCAGCTGGACCTGCCGCTGGATGCCGCCACGCCTGCTTTCGGCCAGGTCGAGCAGGTCGCGATAGGCCTTCAGCCGCCAGCCGGCCGAAACCCAGTTCTGATAGGCGATGATCGCGCGGGTCTGCACGCCGACGGCCACGGCCTGGCGCTCGAAGCGGGCGATGTCGATGTCCGAGGCGGCCAGGGCGCGCCGCGTGCGCCGCTCGTCGACCAGCCGGTCGCGCAGAAGGGCGTAGAGCACGCCGATCTTGGCCTCGCCCAGCTCGTTGGTGTGCGCCTGATCCTCGTAGACGGGAAAGCGGCCGCGCGAGAGGCGATAGGCGCCGTAGACATAGCCGCCGTTGTCGCCGAACGGCTGCGTGGCGCGCGCCTCCATCTGGTCGCCGTCATAATAGCCGAGCGCGCGCGAGCGGCCTTCGACGGCGAACACCGTGTCGAAGGCGCCCTCCGCGGTCAGCGCCCGGCTCCTGGCCTGGCGTTCGCGCGCCAGCTGCTCGACGATCTGCGGCGACGAGCGCGCCGAAGCCGCCAGCAGTTCGGCGGAGGTCAGCGGCGCGGCGCTGTTCTCGGCCACGGCCAGGGTCTGGGCCGCCGCGAGGGCTGGAGCCGAGAACAGCAGCAGCAGCAGGGTCAGGGAAAGCCGCACCATCACTTGGCCTTGCCCGCGTCCTTGCCGTCGCCCTTCGCGGGCGCCCCGGCGGGGGTGGTCGTCGCGGCCGCCTGGCCGAAGTCGAGCGGGAAGTCGTTCAGCTGCCGCCAAAGCTCGTAGCCGACCGAGACCGTCTCGCCCTGCACCCAGCCGCGAACCTTGCCGCCGAGCCTGGCGAAGCGCTGATCGGGCCATGGGGCCTTGCCCGGCATGGGCTCGACGAGAACCCGAAAGAGGCCCGACGGTGCGGCGGTCGGATCGATCGAGCGGACCCTGCCGTCGAACAGTCCTTGCGCCACCGCCGGCCAGCCGCTGAACTGGATCGCCGGCCAGCCTTCGAACTCCAGCCGGACCGCGCGCCCCGGCCGCACCAGCGGCACGTCGCGTCCGTCGATGAACAGCTCGACCACCCGCTCGGTGCGCTCCGGCGCGACCACGGCCAGCACGGTGCCGGCCGACACCAGCCCGCCGCCGGCGGCGGCGTTGAGGCTCTGGATGCGTCCGCTGCGGGGCGCGGTGACCATCTGCGCCGACTGCCGGTTCAGCTGCACGTCGATGCGGTTGAGCTTGGCCCGAGCCTCGGCCAGCTTGGCTCCGGCGTCGGCGACCTTGATCTGGGCCTGTTCGAAGTCACGGCGTGCGGCCAGGCCCTCGGCGAGGAGCTGGCGGGTGCGGCCGACGTCGATGCTCGCCACCGACTGGGCCTGGCGCACCGCCGCGATCTCGGCCTCGACCTGAGCGCGTTCCTCGGCCAGCCGCGCCAGAAGGTTCGGATCGAGGTCGTTGATGCGGGCGATCGGGTCGCCGGCGTCGACGTGCTGGCCGTCCTGCACGTACCACTGCTCCAGGCGCCCGCTGACCAGCGCCGAAGCGTCCTGCGCGCGGTCGCCCGGACCGGGCGCGGCCACCAGGCCTCTGCCCTGGGCCGTCTGCATCCACGGCACGAAGAACAGGATGGCCAGCGAGACGACGACGCCGGCCGCGACCATCCAGGCCAGCGCCACCACCAGCCGGGGCGGGCGCTGCTGCGCCAGCGTCTTGAAGTGCGAGAGGTGTTCAGGACGGTAGGGCATGGGCCTGCCTCCGGCTGGCGAGGTGGTCCTGAAGCTCGGCGAGCGAGGCGAAGCGGCGTTGTTCGGAAAGGCCAAGGTGCAGCCAGCCGTCCAGGGCCATGTCCTCGGGGCGGCCGGTGAACAGCAGGGTGGTGGCGCCCCGCGCCTTCAGCACGCCCAGCACGGCCGTCAGGTTCCGCGAGGGCAGGAGGTCGTACAGTTGCCCGAGCACCAGAAGCTTGGGCTCGACCAGCAGGGCGTTGGCCAGGCGCAGCGCCATCATCGACCCCAGGCTGAGCGGGTGGCCCGTCGCGGCGAGCGGCGTGTCCAGGCCCTTGGGCAGCTGGGCGATGCGTTCCTGCAGCCCGACCACGGCGAGCGCCTCCAGCATCCGGGTCGCCGAGACGTCGCTGGCGGCCATCGCCAGGTACTCGCGGATCGTCACCTCGGCGATGGTCGGCCGGTTCAGCACCAGCACCTGCGAGCGCAGCAGGTACATGTCGAGCGCCTCCAGATCGGCGCCGCCGATCGAGACGAGGCCGCGCTCGGGGTGGACGTGGCGCTTGAGCACCAGGGCCAGCTTGCGCTCGGCGCCCGGATCGGCGGCGACCACCAGCTGTTCGCCGGCGGCGAGGGCGAAGTCGAAACGGGCGTCGTCGAGCTTGACGTCCATTAGCCGCAGGGCGCCGTCGCTGGGCGCCTCCGCGCCGCGCGCCGGCGGCTTCTCCTGCGGTATGGAGAACAGCAGCGACAGCTCCTCGGCGCTGGCGACCAGGTCGTAGAAGGTGTCGAGGTAGTAGCCCAGCTGCGAGACGCCGTAGAACACGCCGGAAAGGATCAGCTCGGCCGCCACCAGCTGGCCGATCGACAGCTCGCCCCGCAGGATCAGGTTGCCGCCGAGCATGAGCAGGGCGGCGCTGGCCAGGGCGTAGATCAGCAGGTAGCTCAGGGTCTGGGCGAAGCTGGAGCGGAAGTAGCGCTTGTGCGCGTCCACATAGGCGGCGGTCTTGGCTTCGGACCGGTCCATGGCGAAGGCCAGGTGGCGGCTGGACTTGTAGAAGCCGTTGGATCCGCCGACGCTTTCGAGCCAGCGCGCGGCGTCGTGCTTGGCGTGGCTCAGAGCCACCGCGCCGGTGATCGCGCCGCGCCGCCAGATCAGCCAGACCAGCACGACCGCGACGACCAGCACGACGTTGAAGGCCAGGAAGAACGGGTGATAGAAGCTGGTCACCGTCAGGCCCACCATGCCCTGCAGCAGGATGGTGAAGGCGCCGATGACCAGGCCCGGCACGGCCTTCTGCACGACGGTCAGGTCGAAATAGCGGTTGAACAGGTCGCCGCGGCTGGCGTCGCCGAAGAAGGGGTTCTGGGCGTGCACCGCCCGGATGGTGATCTCGGCGACCACCCGCGAGAACACCCGGCGCTCGAACGCCGCCATCAGATAGACCCGCAGGGCGCTGAGCGCGGCCACGATCAGCAGCAGCGACAGCATCACGCCCGACAGCGTCCAGAGCGGCGCGGGCAGGGCGATGTTGGCCACGCTGTTGATCAGCAACTGGACCGAGATGGGGGTCGCCAGCGACATCAGGCCGATGGCGAGCGTGTAGACGATGCCGAGCTTCACATAGGCTGCGTCGGGACCGACGATCTCCGACAGCCACCTTGTCGCTTCCCTGAACCCGATACGTTCGGTCGTCGCCACGTCCGCCTCTACTTGATCTCGCCAATGAACGCCCCATCCATGCCGCTTGGTCACAGAGCCTGCGCCCGCGAAGCATTGGAGGTGAAGCATTCGCCTCGAGGTGGGCGATACACCGGGCCCCCGTTCGGCTGCCCATCAATGGCGTTACAAAGTGTGTACGGGCGTCACCGCGACCGGATGCCGAAGGCGTTCCAGCGACTGTTCGGCTAGTCTGTGGAACGCGCTCTCAAGGGCGGCGGGACGATCGCTCCCGCGGGCCGCGCCGACATCGAACCGACATGAAACCTAATCGGATCCGTCACAGAGCGCTCCTATAGCCACGCTCCGTCGGGGAGGCGTCGCGGGTGATCGGCAACGAGCAGGAGGTGGGGCGGGCGCTGGCGACGCCGGCGCAGAACCGGGTCCTGCTGGCCTATGTCCGCCGACGGCTGGCGACCTCGGTCGATGCCGAGGACGTGGTGCAGGAAGCGATCATGCGCGTCCTGGCGCGGGCTCGCGACACCCTGATCACCGATCCGCTGGTCTACGCCATGCGCGCGGCGCGCAACATCCTGGTCGATCGCGCCCGTCGTGCGGCCAACGTCCAGATCGACGACCTGGAGGCGGCGGAGCATTCGATCCATGGCGGGACGACGCCGCTGGAGGCGCTGGACATGAGCGAGCGGTCGAGGCTGTGCCAGAGGGCGCTGGAGGCGATGCCGCCCTTGAGGCGCGAGGTCTTCGTGCGGCGTCGCGCAGGCGAGGAATCCTACGAGGCCATCGCCCGCGACCTCAAGCTGTCGATCGAGGCGGTGCAGAAGCATTACAGCCGCGCGGCCCAGACGCTGCGCCGCACGGCGGAGGGCCGCCATGTCGACTAGACCGGTGAACGCCAAGGACGACCGCGAGGCCGCGCTGTGGGCCGACGCCCGCCGCGATGCGGCCTGGTCGCTGGACCAGCAGGCGGCCCTGGAGCAATGGCTCGAAGGCCAGCCCGACCGCCAGGATCTGCTGGCGCGCCACGAGGCGTTGATCGACGATGCGGCGGTGATCTGGGCCACGCAGCGGATGGCCCGCGCGCGGCCGGCGCCTCGCCGGCGCTCCTGGACGTTCGGCGCGGTGACGGGGACGAGCCTGGCGGCTGTCGGCGGCGCCGTCGTCCTGCTGTCGGGCGGCTTGTCGCCGCGCGGCGAACTGATCGAGGGAACCAGGGGCGTGCCCCGGCCGATCGCGCTGGCCGACGGCTCGGCGGTCCGCCTGAACGGGCTCAGCCAGGTGCGGGTCGAGCTGGGCGAGCACGAGCGCCGCCTGCGCCTGAAGGGGGAGGGCTTCTTCGAGGTCGCGCCCGACAAGGCCCGGCCCTTCTCGGTCGAGGTCGACGGCGTGCGGGTCACCGCCGTCGGCACCCGCTTCAACGTCGACCAGCGCCAGACGGCCGCCGGCATGGTGGTGGAGGTCGAGGTCTTTGAAGGGATCGTGAAGGTGGCGGGGAAGGGCGCGCCGGTTCACGTCCATGCCGGCGAGCAGGCCAGGGTCGTCGACGGCGTGGTCCAGCGCATGGCGCTGGCCCGGCCCGAGCTCGAGACCGACGTGCCGCCCTGGGCCAAGGGCTGGCTGGAGTTCAACGAGGCCACCCTGGCCAGCGTCGTCGAGGACCTGGAGCGCGCCACCGGCGTGCGCGTCAGGCTGGCCGATCCCGCGGTGGGCAGGGTCCTGGTCAGCGGCCGCTTCGCCTATGACGATCCGGAGAACGCGCTGGCCGCCATGGCCAGGCTGCACCGCTTCAAGCTGACCCGTCAGGGGGCGGATCAATTCGAGATTTCAGGCGGTTAGGCCGCCCGGAACAAGTTTTTATGACAGCTGTCAGGACGTCGAAGGCCGCCGTCTAACCCCGTGACGATCAGTTCGATCGGAGGGGAATTTCTAAATGCGTATCCATAAGAGCGGGCTGCTCGCGGCGGCGGCCGTGGCCGTCCTGGCGGCAGTCGCAGCGCCCGCCCACGCCGTGCCGGCGGTCAAGGGCGCCGAGGCCCGCGTCGCCATCACCATTCCGGCCCAGGACCTGGGTCGCGCCTTGCAGACCCTGTCGCGCGACACCGGCCTGTCGATCGTCTTCGATCCGGCGCTGACCCGCGGACGGACGTCCAACGCGGTGTCGGGGCAAATGACGCCGCGCGAGGCTCTGCAACGGATGATCGCCGGTTCGGGCATCGAGGCGCGCGAGGTGCGCGGCGTGCTGACCCTGGAGCGCCAGTCGGCGCAGGCCCAGGTCGATGCGCCCGAAGCCATCGAGGTCGACGGCGTCGTCGTCGGCTACGCGGCCGGCCTTCGTCGTTCGCTCGACGCCAAGCGCAAGGCCGATTTCATCTCCGACGTCATCAGCTCCGACGACATGGGCGACCTGCCGGCCAACAATGTCGCTGAGTCCCTGTCGCGCCTGCCGGGCGTCAACGCCGTGCGCAACCACACCACCGGCGAGGGCGACCGCATCACCATCCGCGGCCTGTCGACCGAGCTCAACAACTACACGATGAACGGCGTGCGCATGGGCGGCGCCGGTTCGCGCGACGACAACTTCTATCGCGGCGTGCGCCTCAGCTTCCTGCCGCCCGAAGGCATCGACTCGATCACCGTCATCAAGAGCCTGACGCCCGACCGCGACGGCGACGCCCTGGGCGGCTCGATCGACATCCGCACGCCCACGGCCTTCGACCACGGCCCGACCTATGGTGTGCTGTCGGCGTCGGCGGGCATGCTCGACAAGTTCGACAACAAGAAGTCGGGCGAGATCGCCGGCTCGTTCGGCCGCCGGTTCAACGACAACTGGGGCGTCTTCGTCACAGGCAGCTGGTCGCGTCGCAAGTCGCAATTCGAGCAGAACGGCGTGGATGGCGATAACCAGCCGTCGGTCTGGTACGCCGACAGCGAGACCCTGGGGTGGGATCCCGAGACCTTCGTCATGCGCGGCATGGACCTGGCCGTCGGCGAGACCGAGGTGCGGCGGCGCGGCGTCAACACCAGCCTCGACTATCGCGGGGCCAAATACGACTTCCACCTGCGCGGCCAGTTCAACGAGTACACCCAGGACGAGTTCGCCAACCGCCTGAACTTTCGCAACGACACCGGCAAGAACTCGACCCGCCTGACGCAGGTCGACAAGTCCATGACCGGCCTGGCCTCGCCCGAGGCCTCGATCATCGGCACGGACTCCAAGCTGGGCCGGATCTACAGCTACACCACCGCCCAGATCGTCGACCGCGACCGCGACGGCCGCATCACCGACGCCGACCGCACGACCCGCTCGTACTACTCGCTGGACGGCGCCTCGGGGACCTGGGACCCGCAGGGCTTCCGCCTGCGCCGCTTCTGGGAAGGCTCGCGCGAGACCGGCTCGCTGGCGTCGGTCAACTTCGGCGGCGTCAGCCGCTGGAAGGACTTCACCCTCGACTACGACCTGTCCTACGCCAAGTCCGAGGACAATATCGACGACAGCTACGAGATGGAGTTTCGCAGCGACAAGTACGGCTGGCTGGGCAACAAGGGCGTCAAGGTCACCAACTTCGGCGACAGCCGCTTTCCCAAGTGGGTGCTGAACGACGCCGGCATGGCGGCGATCCACGACAACAGCCAGTACGACTTCGCCGGCCTGTCGGGCGAGATCGGCGGCGCGCAGGAGCGGCTCTGGCAGGGCCAGGTCAATCTCGAATGGCGCCCCGTCTCCGACTGGCTGGAAGCGGTCAAGACCGGCGGCAAGGTCTACAGCTCCAAGCGCTCGACCTATAGCGGCGAGTTCCTCGACCTCGACGCCGAGGGCACGCTGGCCGACTTCTCGAGCTTCTACGGCAAGGAAGTGACCAGCCTGTTCGACGGCGAGTACACGGGCCTCTATCGGCTGGGCACGGTCATCGACAACAAGGCCATGCTGGCCGAACTGCAGCGGGCCATGGCGGGGAACAGCACCTTCTTCGAAGGCTTCGCCACCGATCCGGGCAACGCCGAACTGAGCGGCGAGGACAGCTTCACCTTCAAGGAAGACATCTTCGCCGGCTACCTGATGGCCACCGCGCGGGTTGGCAACGCCCAGGTCATCGGCGGCGTCCGCGTCGAGAGCACCAGGAACACGATCGACGCCTACATCCTCGACGAGGTGCAGGGCGGCCACTATTCGACCGACAAGAGCGACTTCACCAACGTCCTGCCGTCGATCCACCTGAACTACGGCCTCAACGACCGCACCAAGCTGCGGGCCGCCATCTGGACCAGCTTCGCCCGTCCCGACATCGCCCGCATGTCGTCGGCGCGCGAGTACGGCTACGACACCGACCCCGACGGCGACGGCAAGGAGAACCCGACCAGCGACTGGATCCTCGTCTCGATCGAGCAGGGCAATCCGGACCTGAAGCCGATGAAGGCGGTCAACTACGACCTGTCGATCGAGCGCTACAACGGCGACACCGGCGCCTATTCGGTGGGGCTGTTCTACAAGGACATCCGCAACTTCCTGTACCGTTCCTCGTCGTCGAACATCCGTGACGGGACGGCCGGGAGCAATGTCGGCCCCGACGGCGTGACCGTCTCGATGCCCAACAACGGCAAGTGGGCTAAGGTCTACGGCGTGGAGATCAGCGCCCAGCAGGTGTTCCACTGGCTGCCCGGCGCGCTGTCCAAGCTCGGCGCCAGCGTGAACCTGACGCTGCAGAAGTCCGAGGCCGAAACCGGCATCTCCTGGCACCCCGAGGGCTACACCCTGCCGCTGATGGAGACGCCCGCACGGGTGGCCAACGTGCAGCTGTTCTGGGAGTACAAGGGCTGGGAAGCCTACGCCGCCTACAGCTATCAGTCCGAGTTCCTCGAAGGCATTCAGGACTTCGGCAACAACCCGTATGAGCAGGACTACGAGTTCGTGGACCTGAACCTGCGGCGCAAGCTGTGGAAGGGTGCGACGGCGTCGATGCAGGTCCAGAACCTCTTCGACAACCACACCTACTGGTACACGGCCGGCGACAGCACCAGCTCCAGTCGGGCCTACATCAAGAACGGGCGGTCGATCTCGTTCGGCCTGAACTACGTCTTCTGATCGGGGCCAGCATGAAACCGACCCAAATCCTGATGCTCGGGGCCGCGCTCGCGGCCCTGGGCGGATCCGCGTTCGCCCAGGGCGGCGCCCAGAAGCCCGAGCGTCCGCTGCGTCCCGAGCCCGCGCCGGTGCAGGCGTCCGATCTGCCGGCCGTCCCGCCGACGGTTCTGCCGGAGCGGATCGTCCTAAACCTCACCGTCGATCCGGCCCACGAGATGGCGGTGACCTGGCGCACCGCGCCGGGCGTCCTGGGCCATGTGGAGTACGCGGAGGCCGAGGATGGCTCCGACTTCATCCAGAAGGCGGTGCGCATCGACGCCGTCACCGACGATGCGACGATCGCGGTGAGGGAGGATCCGGCGTTCAAGGCGGCCTATCACTCGGCGGTGCTGAAGGGGCTCAAGCCCGAAACCGTCTACGCCTACCGCGTCGGCGACGGCCGGCGCTGGTCTGAATGGCTGCAGTTCCGCACTGCGGCGACTACCGCCAAGCCATTCACCTTCCTCTACATGGGCGACATGCAGAACAACATCCTCAGCGAGGCTTCGCGCACGATGAGGATGGCGTTCCGCAAGGCCGGCGACGCGGCCTTCGTCATCCACGCCGGCGACCTGATCAATCGCCACGACAGCGACAACGAGTGGGGCGAGTGGTTCGCGGCCGGCGGCTTCCTCTACGCCCAGACGCCGCAGATGCCGACGCCCGGCAATCATGAATACGGCCGCGGTCCGGTGCTGAACCCGCAGTGGCGGCGCCAGTACACCTTGCCGGAAACAGGGCCCGCGGGCGTCGAGAAGCTGAAGGAGACGGCCTGGACCGTCGACTATCAGGGCCTGCGGCTGATCTCGGTCGACGCGCCGCTGTTCCATGGCGACGAGGCCATGCGGGCCGAGATGGTGCGTTGGCTGGACGGCCTGCTGGCCAACAACCCCAACCGCTGGACGGCGCTGTTCCTGCACTTCCCGCTGTTCTCGATCGATCCCGACCGCGACAACGAGCGGGTGCGCGACGCGCTCAAGCCCCTGATCGACAAGTACGGCGTGGATCTGGTGCTGCAGGCCCACGACCACGGCTATGCGCGCGGAGTCATCGGGACCGGCGCGATGACCAACGCCGGACCGGGTCACACCTCCGACAAGGGCTCGACCTACGTGGTCTCGGTGGCGGGACCGAAGATGTATCCGGTGGCCGATCTCAGCTGGGCCACGCGCTCGGCGTCGCGCACCCAGACCTTCCAGACGCTGGAGGTGTCGAAGGAGGCCGTGACCTATCGCGCCTTCACCGCCACAGGGCGCGAGCTGGACGCGTTCCGCCTGACCAAGGACGCCAAGGGCGTCGCGCGGATCAAGTCGCTGCCGGTCGACGGCGGCGGCTAGTCGAGGGTGACGCGCCGACGCCCGGGCCAGGCCCGCGCGTCGGCGCGATCTGCCGCCGGTGCTACTTCGCGCCGGCGACCATCAGGATCTGCGCCATGGTGGTGGCGATGCTCTCCACGTCGCGGGCCTTGTTGACCTCCATGCCTTCCTCCAGCGAGTGGCCGCGGAAGGTCACGAAGCCGGCGCCCAGGGTGACGGCCGGCTTGCCCAGGCTCATGGGGATGTTGGCGTCGGTCGAGCCGGCCACGTAGCCCATGGGCTTGCCCAGCGCGTCGCCGACCGCCGCCAGCTGCTGCACGAAGGGCGAGTTGGCCGGGGTTTCGCCCACGGGGCGGTCGCCGACCATCTTGTTGTCCAGGCTGATCACCCCGCGCTTGGTCGAGCGGGCGGCGTTCTCGGCCTCGACGGCCTTGGGCAGGATGGCAAGGTAGGCGTCCTCGACGGCCTTCAGCTCGGCCTTGCCGACCGAGCGCATGTCCACGGTCATCGACACCGCGAACGGGATCGAGTTGACCGAGGTGCCGCCCTCCAGCAGGCCGATGTTGTAGACCGTGCGCGGGTCGCTGGGGACCTTCAGTTCGCCGAACTGGCGGGCGGCGTCGGCCAGGGCGAAGGCCGGGTTCACCGTGCCGAAGTCGCCCATGCTGTGGCCGCCCGGACCCTTGAAGGTGGTCTTGTAGCGCTTGGAGCCGACGCCGCCGTTGACGATCACGGTGGGGCCGCTGGGCTCCAGCGAGATGAAGGCGTCGATCTTGTCCTTGTACTTGCCCTTGAAGAACAGCTCCTTCATGCCGCGCAGGTCGCCGGGGCCTTCCTCGCCCACGTCGCCGACGAACAGGATGTCGCTCTTGGTCTGGATGCCGGCGGCGTTGATGGCGCGCAGGATGGCCAGGATCGAGCCCAGGCCCACGGTGTCGTCGCCGATGCCCGGGGCGTAGAGCTTGTCGCCCTCGCGGCGCACCTTCACGTCGGTGCTGGCCGGGAACACGGTGTCGAGGTGGGCGGCCACCACCAGCAGGCCGCCGCCGCCCGTGCCCTTGCGCAGGCCCATGACGTTGCCGGCCGCGTCGGTGTCGAGGTCGGTCAGCCCCTCCTTGGCCAGCATGGCCAGATAGGCCTTGCCCTTCGCGGCCTCGCCGAAGGGCGGGGCGGGGATTTCGGTCAGGGTGACGATGTCCTCGACCGTCTGCTCGTAGCCGGCCGCGAGGGTCGCCTTGGCCGCCTTGAAGGCCTTGGAGGCCATCAGGGCCTTGGCCTGCTTTGTGTAGGGCGAGGTCGGCTGCGGCGGGCGCACGTTGCCGAAGTCGACCTGGGCAGCGGGCTTGGCGGCCTCCTGGGCCATGGCGGGCGCAGCGGCGGCGCAGAGGAGGGCGGCGAGAGCCGCCGAAGCGATGCGGGTTTTCATGCGATAATCTCTGTACTGATTGAGCGGGATCAGAAAGTGCGGCGAACCATGACGCCCAGGGTGCGCGGGGTCAGGCTGACCACCTGGTCCAGGGCGCCGGCGGCCGAGGTGATCGAGACCGGGCCGACCGAGTTGGTCAGGTTCTGGGCGAAGGCGTAGGCGCCCCAGCCTTCACCCTCGACGCCCACGCGCGCGCCCACCACCGTGTAGGCCGGGACCTTCTCGTAGTAGACGTAGCTGGGACGGAACTGCGAGGCCGTGCCGCCGGTGTAGCTGGCGTCCAGGTGCACGAGACCGTTGAGGCCCTCGCCGACGGGCCAGGTGTAGTCGGCGTTCACCGAGCCGCTGAACTTCGGCACGAACGGCAGACGGTCGCCCGCCAGGCCGGTCGAGCCCGAGACGGTCACCGACGAGTTGGTCATGTCCTCGGTCAGCTTGGCGTCGGAAACGCCGATGGCGCTGCTCAGGGTCAGGCCGGTCATCGGCCGCAGGGTGGTTTCCAGTTCGAAGCCGCGAATGCGGGCCGCGCCGGCGTTGGTGATGATGAAGAAGTTCGCGCCGACGTTCGCCTGGGCTTGAACCTGGATGTTGTCCCAGTCGATCTGGTAGGCCGACAGATTCACGGTCAGGCGACGGTCGAACCAGTCGCTCTTCACGCCGGCTTCGTAGTTCCACAGGCTGTCGGGGGCGAAGGCCACCAGGCCGGTGGTCAGGCCCGGAATGTTGTTGGCGCCGCCGGGACGGAAGCCCTTCGAGGCCTGGGCGTAGGCCATGATCGACTTGCTGAACTCGTAGTTGACGTTGACGCGCTGCACCCAGCCCTTGGCGCTGGCGTCGACCTGGCTGAAGGCCGTGACCGGCGAGTTGGAGATGACGTTGCCGATCGTCACCGCGCCCGAGACGGTCTTGTCATAGTCGAAGCGGCGGGCGCCGCCGGTCACCGTCAGGGCGTCGGTCACGTGGTAGGACAGTTCGCCGAAGAAGGCGGTCTGCTTGACGTCATTGTCGATGTAGCGTGCGCCCAGGGCGTCGAACGGCTGGATGGCCATGCCGGTCGTGGCGTCGGCGCGGGTCTGGATGCTGTCGACGTGGTCCTTGCGGGTCTCGTAATAGACGCCGCCGGTCCAATCGATCTTGTCTTCGAACAGGCTGCCGCTGGCGCGCAGTTCATGCGTCCAGGTCTCCAGGCTCATCGGCTGCCACGAGACGGCCGGGCCGCGCGAGTCGGCCCAGGCGGTGTATTGCGACAGCTGGGCGCTGGAGCAGGTCGTGCCCGACAGGCCGAAATAGCGGCCGCAGGCGGCGCTGCTGGCGCGGTTGTTGGCGATGTTGTTGGTCCAGTCGCTGTTCCGCAGCATCTTCCACTTGTAGTACGACGAGGTCGCCGTCAGCGTCGCGAAGTCTAGGTTCCATTCGGCCGTAACGTTGTAGAGCGCCAGCTTGGAGTTGCTCTGGGCGATGGTCTTGCGGTCCGACTTGTAGCGGCCGGCGGCGGCCGACCAGCTGGCCTGGCCGTCGACTTCCTCGTTCTGCAGGCCCGCCGTGGTGCGGATCGTCAGGGTCTCGGTCGGGGTGTAGGTCAGCATCAGGCGGCCGCCGCTGGCGGTCGAGCCGTTGATGTCCTGCTTGTTCAGCGGAACGCTGTCGACGTAGCCGCCGCGCTGCTCGCGATAGAGCACCAGGCGCGCGCCCAGCTTGTCCTCGACCAGCGGCACGTTGACCATGCCCTTGCCGTAGTAGCCGCCTTCGCCGCCCTTGGTGGTGGTCGCCTGGGCCTCGACCGCCCCGGCGTATTCGTTGGTGTCGGCCTTGTTGAAGATCACCCGCAGGGTGCCGCCCATCGAGCCCGAGCCGTACAGCGTGCCCTGCGGGCCGCGCAGCACCTCGACGCGCTCGACGTCGAACAGGTTGATGTCGGGGGTGGTCGAGCCGGCGTCCTGGGTGGTGCCGGTCGGGCCGGTCAGCGGGGTTTCGTCGTAATAGAGGCCGGTCGTCGCTTCGCCGGCGCTGCGCACGCCGCGCAGGGTGATGCGGCGGTTCGACGGCGTGCCGCCGTCCAGCGACAGGTTAGGCACCTGGCGGAAATAGTCGTTGATGCCCGTGGCGCCGATCCGGCTGAGCTGGGTCTCGCCGACGGCCGAGATGCTGAGCGGGGTGTCCTGCAGGCTGGTCGAGCGCTTCAGCGCGGTGACGATGATCTCGTCGACGGCGGCGTCCGGCGCCTCCTGGGCATGGGCGCTGGCGGCGGCCAGGGCGGCCAGGGCGCTGGTGGCCAGGGCCGCGCGGCGGAAGGTGCGGAAGACAGTGCGGTTCAAGTTCATCCCCTTCGTTGAGGACCGGCCGAAGGCTCGGTTCCGGGCCGCAAGACGGGCGAGGGGAAAGCGCCCTTACGACTTTTTTCACTTTCGGGCGTCGGTTTGCGCGCCTGGTCAAGCTGCACGCAAATTGGGCGCATGCTGATCAAATGGGCGGCGCGCGGCCGAAACTCCGGCCTCGGCGCCGGTTCGGCCATCGCCTGGCGGCGAAGTTCGAATAGCCCGGCCCCAGAGCGGGAGAACGAGGTGTCGGTACAGTCCGCGTTCAGTCAGGCGACGATCGCCCAGGCCCGGCCGGGCGATATCGACCAGGTCGTGCGTCGGCACGAGGGGATGCTGCGCCGGTTCATCGCCCTGCGGATCGGCGGCGGGGCCGATGTCGACGACCTGGTGCATGAAGTGTTCGTGCGCTTCGCTCGTCGCCCGCCGGACGAGAGCGTCGAGCGGCTGGATTCCTATCTCTTCCAGACCGCCGCCAACCTGATCCGCGACCGCGCCCGCCGCCAGCAGGTGCGCCGCCTGGCCGTTCCCGAGATCGAGGATGACGCCGCCGCCCAGGCGCCGGCGACGCCCGAACAGACGCTGATCGACCGCGAGACCCTGACGGAGGTCCGTCGCGCCCTGGCCGATCTTCCCGAACGTACTCGCCACGTGTTCCTGCTTTACCGCATCGACGGACTGCGGCATCAGGCCATCGCCGACGCCCTGGGGGTGTCGATCAGCACTGTGGAGAAGGACGTGCGCAGGGCCATGGCCCACCTGACCCGACGGGTTCGCCGTCCATGAGCCCCGTTCCCGCCAATGACGGCCTGGCCGACGTCTACGACGCCGCGGCCGACTGGCACGAGCGTCGGCGCGCGCCCGGCTGGAGCGTCGCGGACGAGGCCGCGCTCACCGCCTGGCTGGAGGCCGGCGCCGATCATGTCGACGCCTATGCGGCCATGGCCGAGGTCGAGGCCGTGCTCGACGACGCGGTCGCCGCCGGCGGCCTGGAGCGCGAGATGGCCCAGGCCCGCGCGGCCTTCGCCCAGGGCAGGGCCCGCCGTTCTCGCCGAAACCTGGCCTTGATGGCGGCCGGCCTGGCCGGCGTCGCCGTGCTGGCGGGCCTCGGCGGCCTGGCCTGGATGGGCGCCGGGACGTCCGAACAGAACTTCGCCGCCGCGCCGGGCCAGCGCAGCGCCGTGGTGCTGGCCGACGGCTCGCACGTGGTGCTCGACGGCGGCGCGCGGCTGACCGCCCGTATCGGCCGAGGCTCCAGGAACATCGTCCTCAGGAATGGGCGGGCCTTCTTCGACGTCGCCCATGATCCGTCGCGTCCGTTCGAGGTCAGCGGCGGCGGCCACGTGGTGCGTGCGCTCGGCACGGCCTTCGAGGTCGACCTGGCGCCGAACGCGCAGGCCTATCGCGTCGCGCTGCTGCGCGGACGGGTGCGGGTCAGCGGCCAGGCCGCCCCCGTCGAGCTGACGCCGGGCCAGATGCTGGCCGCCGACGGGCAGGGGCGCGAGACGGTTTCGGCCGCCGATGTCGCGGCCGCCACGGCCTGGCGCGACGGCCGACTGCTGCTGAAGGGCGACGCGCTTTCCGACGCCGCCGCCGAGATCAACCGCCGGGGCGGACGCCGGATCGTCGTGCGTGGCTCGGCCAAGGACCTCAAGGTCAGCGGCGCCTTCGGCAGCGATGATCCCCTGGCCTTCGCCCGCGCGGTGGCCGTGATCCACGGCCTGACGGTCGGCGAGGCCGCCGACGGATCGATCGTTCTGTCTCCGGCCAAGGACACCGGTGCGACGGCGGACTAGCCGCGCGGCGCCGGCCCTGGCGGCCGTGGTGCTGCTGGCGCAGGCCCCGGCGGTCCTGGCGGCTCCCCTTCGTTTCGACGTCGCGGCGGGACCGCTCGAAGGGGCCTTGCAAGCCTATGCCGAGCAGACCGGCGTCGATGTCCTGTTCGCGCCCCAGGCCGTGGCCGGCCGCCGGTCCGGCGGCGGGCGGGCCGTGGCCGAACCGGAAGAGGCCTTGAAGCGCCTGTTGAAAGGCAGCGGGCTCACCGCGCGCCGCATCGGCCCGCGGGCCTTCGCCGTCGCCCCGGCCGCGCCGTCGTCGCGGATGGTCGACCGGACGCCCGAGGCGCGTGAACCCGCTAAGAGGGCCGAGGGCGTCGCGCCGCTGGATGCGGTGCTGGTCCAGGCCCGGCGCCGCGAAGAGCGGCTGATCGACGTGCCGGCCTCGGTCGCCGCCGTCTCGGCCGCCGATCTCGAACGCCTGGGCGGCGACGGGATGCTGGCCCTGAGGCAGGCGGCCCTGGGGCTGACGGCCGCCGGCCAGGTCTCGGTCGAGACGCCTACCCTGGTGATCCGCGGTCAGCGGCGAGCCACGGCCGGAGATTCCGCGCTGTCGGTGATCACCTATGTCAACGAGGCGCCGCTGCCCAACAACGGCTCGATCCTGCCCTCGTTCGACCTGGCGGAAGTGCAGGTGCTGCGCGGTCCGCAAGGCGTTCTGTTCGGCCGCAACACCACCGGCGGCGCCCTGCTGATCCAGACCAACGAGCCGGGGCGCGGGGCCTATGCCCGCATCGCGACCGGATCCTACCGCCTGCGCGAGATCGAGGCTGCGGCCGACCTCACAGGCGAGGGCGCGCCGCTGGCCGCCCGCCTGGCCGTCTATGGCCTCAAGCGCGACGGCCTGGTCGAGAACCTCGGCGTCGGCGGCGATCTCGATGATCGCGATCAGGTCGGGTTGCGACTGTCCCTGGCGTGGAAGCCGCAGGGGCCGCTGTCGGCGCTGCTGGTGCTGGACGGCTTTCGGGCCTGGGAGACCGGCAGTGCGGCGATCCTGTCGGGGACCTATCCCAATCCGCCCGACGTCACCGGCGGCGGCAACGGCCGCACGCCCGAGGCCGCGCCCTATTTCGACTGTGGCGCCACGGGCTGCGACATCGACATCGCCCTGGCCCGTCAGCGGGCGCGGGGCATACGCGCCACCGACATCGATCTTCCCCCGCGTTCGGATCGCCGCAACGACGGCGCCACGCTGCGGCTCGACTGGCGCGAAGGCGGGCTCGACGTCCGCTCGGTCACCGCCTATCGGCGCAGCGTGCTCGACAGCGCCCTCGACAGCGACGGCTCGCCGCTGCCGTTGAACCAGCTGGTCCGCCATATCGACCTTGGCCAGTTCACCCAGGAGGTGCGGGCCAGCCGAGCAGGGCAGGGCGGCGCCTGGCAGGCGGGCCTGTTCTACATGTCGACCGCGCCGGTCGGCGTGCAGCGATCGCTGTGGGCCAGCGTGGTGACGCCGTCCAATCCCGCCAGGGTCGAGTTCCAGTACCGGCGCGGCGAAAGCCTGGCCGGCTTCGTCGACGCCACCCGCCGACTGGGAGCGGGCTTCGAACTGGAGGCGGGGCTGCGCTATACGCGCGACGTCTCCAGCGCCTGCCTGGTGCGGGTCGCAGCCCCGACCGCCGACATTTCCGAAGCGGCCTGCGGCGAGGCTGGGCGCGCCCAGTCCTCGGCCCCGACCTGGACCCTGGGCCTGACCTGGCGCGGCCGGCCGAACCTGACGCTCTACGCCGTCACCCGTCGCGGCTATCGGGCCGGCGGCGTCAATGCGCCGAACTTCGGACCATTGCTGGAGGCCTATCAGGTCTATGCGCCCGAAAGCCTGACCGACCTGGAGCTGGGCCTGAAATGGGTCGGCGGCGCGGGCGACTGGCGCCATCGCGTCGACGCGGCCCTGTTCCGGGGCTGGTCGCGCGACATCCAGCGCGCCCTGTTTCCGGCCGAAAACTTCGATGGCGACGGGATCGCCGCCAACGATCCGCCCAGCCTTATCATCAACGCCGGTTCGGCGCGGATCAGCGGCCTGGAGCTGGGCTGGCGGGGCCAGCGGGGCCGGCGCCTGACCCTGTCGGCGTCGGCGACGCTGACGCAGGCGCGGTTCACGACCCTGACCGTGCCGGCGCTGCTGGCGGGACTGACCCCGACCGATCCCGCCTCGCTGCGCTTTTCCTATTCGCCGCCCTACACCGCGCGGCTGGCCGCCGACTGGCTTGCGGTCGATTCCGAGCGTTTCGGGCGCTGGACGCTGTGGGCCGACGTCTTCCAGAGCGGCCGCGTGCGCTATGTCGAGCGGGCCCGCGACAGCAACGGGATGCAAGGCGCCTTTGCGGTCGCCGGCGCGGGCCTGGCCATGCAGCCGGCCGGCCGCGACGACCTGACCCTTTCGCTGGCGGTGCGAAACCTGTTCGACGAGGTCTATGCGGCCGGCGGCGGCGCGATCACCCCGGCGGTGACCGCCACGTCGCTGATCTATGGCGAGCCCCGCACTATCGAGGCGGCCGTCAGACGGCGCTTCTGACCGCGAGCGGAGATTCTCCGGGCGCGCACCCTGTGGTCGCTTTTTCGCACCGGCTCGCGGATTGATTGGTCACAGGAAGGCGCGCCTCAAAAAATGGGCTGAGCCAGCCGACGGCGCAGAGGACCTCCTCGATCGTCGCCCAGCCCTTGCGGTAAGCGGTTTCCCTTCGGTCACGCCTGCGTCCGTCACGGCCCTGTCGTCGTGCGTATTTCCGCCTGACATCCAAATGTAGCGCGCGTGTCACGACGCCGCCCTAAGCGCCCCTCGCGTTTGCAAGAGGGGTCCAGATGTCCAAGCCGTTCGCCGCCAGCCGCCGCCTGATCGCCGGCTTGCTCGCCACCAGCGCCCTGTCGGCGCCGCTGCTCGCCCACGCCGCCGAGGACGAAGCGCCCAGCGCCGTCGAGGAAGTCATCGTCACCGGCCAGCGCGAGGCCCAGCGCGCCGCCATCGCCGTCAAGCGTGACGCCTTCGTGGTGTCCGACGTGGTCTCGGCCGACGACATCGGCAAGCTGCCCGACCACAACACCGCCGCCGCCCTGCGCCGCATTCCCGGCATCTCGGTGATGGAAGATCAGGGCGAGCCGCGCTTCCCGGTCATCCGCGGCCTGCGCTCGACCTACAACCGCACCACCATCGACGGCGCCCTCGTGGCCTCGGTCGACGAGAGCGGCCGCACCGTGCCTATGGACATCGTGCCCTCGGTGATGGCCGGCCGCCTTGAGGTCATCAAGACCGTGACGCCCGAGAACGACGGCAACGCCATCGGCGGGGTCATCGACGTCACCACCCGCAGCGCCTTCGACGCCGGCCGGCCGTTCTTCAACGGCATGGCCTCCTACGGTTCGTACGAGCGCCACGGCGACGTGCGCAACGACAAGCCGTCCTATCGCCTGGCCTTCGCCGCCGGCCGCACCTTCGGCGCCGAAGACCAGTGGGGCGTGGTCATCGGCGCCTCGCACGAGCAGCTCGACTACGACATCCCGCAGGTCGAGGCCGCCGATCCCAGCGTGCGCGAGTACACCGCCGCCGGGGCGCCGGTGCTGTCGGGCGCGGCCAACGGCAACGGCATCCAGGTGCCGACCCAGGTGCGCCTGTTCTGGTACAACAACACCAAGCAGCGCAGCGGCGTGAACGGCAAGGTCGAGTACCGCCCCAGCGACGACTTCCGCTGGGAGGCCTCGGCCCTGTTCTCGCGCATGGAGGACGACGAGGAGCGCATCGAGTATCGCATCGAGCCGCTCGGCAACGTCGCCAACCAGACCCAGACCAGCGGCAGCTTCGCCCGCGGCCGCGGCATCATCCAGCTGAACCAGCCGATCACCAAGCGCGAGATCGGCATGGCCCGCACGGGCTTCGACTGGACCCTCGCCCCGCAATGGAAGCTCGACGGCGACCTCGTCTATTCGCAGGCCGGCCTCGAGGTGCCCAACCACTCGGTCGAGTTCCGCACCGTCGACGCCCAGGGCGCCAACTACGGCTTCACCTACGACACCGCCAACCCGCTGTTCCCGATCTTCACCCCGGTGAACGAGGCGGCGATGCGCAACCCGGTCAACTACGTGCTGCAACAGCACCGCGACGCCCTGACCAAGACCGACGAGAAGACCAGCCAGGCCCGCTTCAACCTGGCCTTCGACGACGACGGCGCGTGGAAGGCCAAGGCCGGCGGCCTGCTGCGCTCGACCAAGCGCGACTTCACCAGCAGCCAGGTCAATTACCGCGCCGGCAGCGGCTTCACCTACACGCTGGACGAGGTCGACGTCGCCGGTCCCGACCAACTGATCGCCGGCCGCTATCGCCTGACCCCGCGCATCGGCGCCGCCGAGGCGATGGCCTTCTTCAAGGCCAACCGCGACCGCTTCACGACCACCACGGCCGCCCCGACCGGCAACTACGAGGTCGAGGAGGACATCTACGCCGGCTACGCCCAGGCCAGCTACGCGTTCGGCGACGTCACCCTGCTGGGCGGCCTGCGCTACGAGCACACCAAGGTCTCGTCCGACGCCATCCGCAACACCGGCGGCGTGCTGACCCCGACCAGCAACGACGGCGCCTACGACAACTGGCTGCCCAGCCTGCATCTGCAGTGGAAGCCCGCCGACAAGCTGATCGTCCGCGCCGCCTGGACCAACACCATCGGCCGCCCCGACTACGGCTCGCTGGCCGCCACCGAGACCCTGAACTTCGACGGCAGCCAGCCGACCCTGTCGCGTGGCAATCCCGGCCTCAAGGCGCGCGAGAGCGAGGGCCTGGACCTGTCGGTCGAGTACTATCCGACCGACGGCATGATCTCGCTGGCGGTGTTCAGCAAGGACATCAAGAACGAGATCTTCACGCTCAGCTCGACCGAAACCCTCGACGTCGGCCGCGGCCCCGAGACGGTGCTGGTCTCCACGCCGCGCAACGCCGAGACCGCCAAGATCAAGGGCGTCGAGTTCGCCGTGCAGCAGGCCTTCACCTTCCTGCCCGCGCCGTTCGACGGCTTCGGCTTCAACGGCAACGTCACCTGGCTGGACACCGAGTTCACGTTCCTGACCTCGGCCGGCCCGCGCGTGACGGGCCTGTTCCAGCAGCCCGAGATCACCACCAACGAGTCGATCTACTACCAGCGCGGCCCGTTCGAGGCCCGGATCTCGCACAACTACATCGGCGGCCAGCTGGAGACGATCAACGACGCCAACCCCAACTCCGACCAGTACTGGAAGGGCCGCCACGTGTTCGACGCCAGCCTGTCCTGGCGCTTCGCCGACCACTACACCGTGTTCGTCGAGGGCCAGAACCTCTCCAACACCGGCCGCCAGGAAGTGACCGGCCCGGGCCGCGGCTACCTGCAGGAATGGGCCAACTACGGCCGCACCTACTGGGTCGGCGCGGCGGTAAGCTTTTAGGATAGGGGCGAGGAGACCGATCATGATCCTGGAACTCATCGCGGCCCTGTCGCTGCAGGCGGAGGTCCCCGCCGCCTCGGCAGCCGCACCCGCCCGCAAGGCCGAGACTGTTCGACGCTACGACGCGGGCGCGTCTCAAGGCGCGGCCGCGGGTCCAAGCGACGTCTACGCCGTCAGCAACTGGCGCATCGTCCGCTTCGACAAGAAGACCGGCGACAAGCGCGCCGAGTGGACCGGCGACAAGGCCCGCTTCCCCCACATCAACTCGTGCGCGGTGATCGCCAGAGAGCTGGTCTGCGCCAGCTCCAACTTCCCCGCCGTGCCGCAGGTCAGCACGGTCGAGATCTTCGACCCCATGACCCTGGCCCACAAGCGCAGCATTTCGCTGGGCCTGGGCACGGGGTCGATCACCTGGGTCGACCGCCACGACGGCGCCTGGTGGGCGATGTTCGCCAACTACGACGCCAAGGGCGGCGAGCCGCCGCGCGACCACCGCCACACCACGCTGGTGAAGTTCGACGACCAGTGGCGGCGCCTCGAGGCCTGGGCGCTGCCGGCCAGCGTGCTGGAGAAGATCAAGCCGATGAGCATCTCCGGCGGCGGCTGGGGCCCCGACGGGCGGCTCTATCTCAGCGGCCATGACCTGCCCGAGCTCTACGTCGTGCAGCTGCCGATGGGCGGCGGGGTGCTCGACCACCTCGACACCATCGGCATGGAGGCCGAGGGGCAGGCGATCGATTGGGACGAAAGCGACAAGGGCATGCTCTACGGCATCACCCGCCGCAGCCGCGAGGTCCTGGCCATGCGGGTTCCGCTGGCGAAGTAGTTTCTGCGACCAATTCTCATCTATGAACACCTAAGGGGCCCCGACGCCTTGCGAGTCGGGGCCCTGGCGTTTCATCATCGGGGTCAATCGCTTCCCAGCGCAGGACCCAGCCAGTGACCGACCAGGATTCCAAGCAGCGTTCAGGCATCCAATCGGTCGGCATCGGCCTGCGGGTGCTGGACGTGCTGGCGACGCTGGACGGTCCGGCCGCCCTGGGCGTGATCGCCCAGGCTTCGGACCTGTCGGCCTCGCAGGCCCACCGTTACCTGGCCAGCCTGGTCGCCTCGGGCATGGCCAAGCAGGATCCGGCCACCGGCCGCTACGATCTGGGTCCCGGCGCGCTGCGCCTGGGTCTGGGCGCCCTGGCGCGGGTCGACGCCTTCCGCGAGGCCGACGAGGCCATCACCGCCTTTTCGCGCGAGACCGGCCGCACGGTGCAGATCGCGGCCCTCGGTCCCAGCGGCCCGATCGTCGTGCGCTGGGCGATGGGGTCGCCCCCGGTCGCCACCTCGCTGATGGTCGGCTCGTCGCTGCCGCTGCTGCGCTCGGCCACCGGCCATGTGTTCCTGGCCTTCCGGCCCGACAGCCACACCCGCCACATGGTCGAGCGCGAGACGCAGGCCGAGCGCGGCCTGGCGCCCGTCGACGTCGAGGCCCTGCGCCAAAGGGTGCGCAAGACCGGCTATTCGGCCATCAGCGGCTCGCTGATCCCAGGCCTGCGCGCCACGGCCCTGCCGATCTTCGACCTGCAGGGCGAGGCCGTGGTCACCGCCACGGTCCTGGCCACCGACGCCTTCGTGCCCGACCGCGACGACGAGGTCCGTCAGGCCCTGGCCGCTGTTTGCGACCAGGTGACCACCACCATCGGCGGCCGTCGCCCGGCGGTTTAACCCCCAATCCGAGTTTCCCCGCGAAGGCGGGGACCCAAGCCGAGCCCGCGGGGGTCGCTATGGCCCTGCGGTATCCCCGAGGCGGCTTGGGTCCCCGCCCCCGCGAGGATCGGGAAGCGCGTTAGGCGACCTCAGGCCGCCGCCTTGCGCAGGTCCGTTCCCGGATCGCCCGCCAGATCCGCCTTCAGCGGCTTGCCGATCAGCCGGCGGGCCGAGGCGAAGTCGCGGGGCTGGTCCAGGCACGCGGCCCCGACCAGCACGCCGTTGCGCAGATAGAGCCGAACCGCTTCGCCCCGCGCCACCACCGTGTCGCCGGCGGCCGGATCGCCCAGGATCTGCAGGTTGTGGCCGCACTGGGCGGTCCAGAACCACGGGGCGGGTTCCGCCTCGGCCGGCTGGCCCAGGATCGCCAGCGCCGCCGCCCGGGCCGAGCTCTGGGCGTGGGCCCAGGTCTCCATCCGCTGCGGCGCGGCTGCGTCGCCGAACCGGCGCAGGGCGAGATCCCCGATGGCGTAGACGTTTGCGTCGCCAATCGAGCGATAGGCCTCGTCGACCAGCACGCCGCCGCCCACCGGCAGGCCGGCAGCCTCGGCCAGGCCCGCGCGCGGCACGATGCCGATGCCCACGACCACGAGATCGGCCCCCAGAGACGAGCCGTCGTCGAGTCGCAGGGCCAGCGTCTCGCCAGCCGGCTCGATTGCGGCCACCGAACGGCCCAGGCGAATCTCCACCCCGACCCGGGCATGGGCGGCCGCCAGCCAGTCGGCGGCGTCGCCCGGCACGTTGCGGCCCAGCAGGCGCTCTCCGGCCTCGATGACGATGGCGGTGAGGCCAAGCTCGTGCAGGGTCGAGGCCGTCTCCAGCCCGATCACCCCGCCGCCGATCACCACGGCGCGGCCGCCGGGCCTGGCGGCCGCCGCGATGGCCTTGGCGTCGCCCGTCGTGCGCAGCGGGAAGATCTTCGGATGGGCCGGGAAGGGCAGCTGCCGGGGCGCGCCGCCGGTGGCCAGGATCAACTGGTCATAGGGCAGGGCGCCTCCATCCGAGAGCGTGACGGTGCGGGTGTCGCGGTCGATCGAGGTGGCCGCGACTCCTAGCCGCAGGTCGACGCCAAGCTCGCTCCAGCGGGATGCCTCAGCGAGGTAAACGGGGGCGGCGTCCTTGCCCGACAGGTACTCCTTGGACAGGCTGGGCCGCTCGTACGGGTGCTCGGCCTCCTCGCCGACCAGCGTGATCGATCCCGAAAAACCCAATTCCATCAAGGTGATGGCGGCCGCGCCGCCGGCATGGCCGGCGCCGACTACGACGATGCGTTGTTCCATGGCGTGTGCTTCCTCTCGCGTTGCATAATATGCAATGCATTTGACATAGATCAAAACCCACGACAGGGTGAGGGTCAATGGCGACATGAGATCGCCGGTTCGATCACCGTCTGGGAGCTGCCCATGACCATCCCCGTTCGTCCCCCGGAAGGCCGCCTGTGGCCCGCCGACGCGGACGCCGCCGTCCCGTACTGGGTCTATTCAGACCCCGAGGTCTACGCCGAGGAGTTGCGCAAGATCTGGTACGGCCCGCACTGGCTGTATGTCGGCCTGGAGTGCGAAATCCCCAATGTCGGCGACTGGAAGACCGCCACTCTCGGCGAGCGTCCGGTCGTCATGGTGCGCAGCGCCGAGAACGAGATCTCGGTCGTCGAGAACCGCTGCGCCCACAAGGGCGTGAAGTTCTGCCAGGCGCGCTTTGGCCACTCGCAGGAGCTGATCTGCCCGTATCACCAGTGGTCGTACGCGCTGAACGGCGACCTGCAGGGCGTGCCGTTCCGCCGGGGCGTCAAGCGCCAGGGCGGGATGCCGGCCGACTTCGATCTTGCGCAGAACGGCCTGACCAAGCTGCGCGTCGAGGAAGTCAACGGCGTCGTCTGGGCCACCTTCTCCGAAGAGACCCCGGCCTTCCGCGAGTACCTCGGCGAGAAGTTCTGGAAGCACTACACGCGCGTCTATGACGGCCGGAAGCTCGAGGTGCTGGGCTACAACCGCCAGCACATTCCGGCCAACTGGAAGCAGATGCAGGAGAACATCAAGGACCCGTACCACGCGGGCCTGCTGCACGTGTTCTTCGCCACCTTCGGCCTGTTCCGCGCCGACCAGAAGTCGGCGGTCGACATCGACGACGAGGGCCGCCACGGCATCCTGATCTCGCGCAAGGGCGAGCAGGAAAAGACCGAGGCCATGGCCGACATCCGCAACTTCCAGGGCGACCTGGTGCTTGAGGATCCCCGCGTCATGGACGTGGTGCAGGAGTTCCCCGGCGAAGAGACCGTGGGGATGATCACCATCTTCCCCAGCGTGATCCTGCAGCAGCAGGTCAATTCGCTGACCACGCGCCAGATCGTGCCCACGGGACCTGACGGGTTCGACTTCCACTGGACCCACTGGTGCTACGCCGACGACACGCCGGAGATGCGCCTGCGCCGCACGCGCCAGGCCAACCTCTTCGGCCCGGCCGGCTTCGTGTCGGCCGACGACGGCGAGGTGCTGGAGATGACCCAGCAGGGCGCCACGCCGTCCCCCGACGCGCACATGATCCTGCAGATGGGCGGTCGCGCCATCGAGAGCACCGACCACCAGGTCACCGAAACGGCCGTGCGCGGCATGTACCGCTACTGGCGAAAGGTTATGGGCCTGTGAGCACGACCCTGATCGAGCGTCCGGCCGCGATCACGCGAGATGCGATCCGCGACCTCTATGACGACTACTACGCAACCCTGGACGAGGTGCGGCTGCACGACTGGCCCGAGTTCTTCATGCAGGACTGCCTCTATCGGGTGATCCCGCGCGAGAACTTCGAGGCCGGCTACACCCTCAGCACCATGCAGGCCGAAAGCCGCGGCATGCTGAAGGATCGGGTGACGGGCCTGACCCGCACCCAGATGTACGCGCCGCGCTACTACCGTCGCTTCCCGACCGCCCCGCGCATCGTGGGAGAGGAAAACGGCGGGGTGCGCACGCGCCACAACCTGCTGCTCGTCCAGACCCTGATCGACAAGCCTTCGGAGATCGTCCTCTCGGCGGTCTGCCACGACCTGATCGTGGCCGACGAGGGCCGCCTGCGCTTTGCCGAGCGCGTGGTGGTCTTCGACTCCGAAATGCTCCCCAACAGCTTGGTGTACCCCGTATGACCGACGTCATCGACAACGCGGCGCTGACCTGGGCGCCCGCCGTTCCCCCGTCCGACCTCGAGGAGTTCGGCGTCGCCGCCGCCACCGTCGGCGGCCTGAAGGTGGCCCTCTACGCCGTCGACGGCGAGTATTACGCCACCGCCGATCTCTGCACCCACGGCGCGGCCAGCCTCGCCGACGGCTTCCTCGACGGCGAACTGATCGAATGCCCGCTGCACCAGGGCACCTTCAACGTGAAGACCGGCGCGGCCGTCGGCGCGCCGTGCTCGGTGGCCGTGCGCACCTTCCCGGTGAAGCTGGAAGGCGGCCTGCTGCACGTCGGCCTGCCGGGAGCGGCTTGATGGAGACGGTTCTTCGTAACGACCAGCGCAGCCAGCTCGAGGCGCTGTACGAGCAGATGGAGCCGGAAGGTCTCTATCCGCTCTGGGAAAAACTGAGCGCCCTGGTGCTGCCCCAGCCGGACTCGCCGGCCAAGGTCCACAAGTGGTCCTATGACAGCGCCCGGGACTACCTGATGCGGGCCGGCGACCTGATTAGCGCCAAGCAGGCCGAAAGGCGTGTGCTGATCCTGGAAAACCCGGGGCTGGGCGGATTGTCGAGCATCACGCCGAGCCTCTACGCCGGCCTGCAGCTGATCCTTCCGGGCGAGATCGCGCCCGCCCACCGTCACGCCCAGTGCGCGCTGCGCTTCGTGCTGGAAGGCGAGGACGCCTACACCTCGGTGGACGGCGAGAAGGCCGTCATGCGGCCCTTTGACCTGGTGCTCACCCCGGGCGGCCAGTGGCACGACCACGGCAATCCGACGAGCAAGCCGATGATCTGGCTCGACGGCCTGGACATCCCCACCGTCCGCCACTTCGACGCCAGCTTCGCCGAGGGCTATGCCGAGGACCAGTTCCCCGAGCAGGCTCCGGCCGGCGATAGCCTAAACCGTTACGGCCGCAACATGCGTCCGCTGAAGGGCCACACCGCCGACCGCCGCCCGGCCCACCAGCCGCTGTTCCACTATCCCTATTCGGAGTGGCGGCCGGCGCTGGACGCCATGGCCAAGGGCGCACAGATCGATCCGCACCTGGGCCACGCGCTGGAGTTCCTGAACCCGGTCAACGGCGGGCCGATCATGTCGACCATCTCGGCGCATGTCCGGCTGATGCCCGCGGGGTTCGAGACCCGCGACCGCCGCTCGACCGACGGCACGATCTTCGTGGTCGTGGAAGGGCAGGGCGAGGCGGTCGTCGAGGGCGAGACCATCGCCCTTGCCCCCCGCGAGATCCTCGTCGTCCCGTCGTGGAAGACGGTCCGTTTCAAGGCCCAAAGCCAGCTCGTCCTGTTCGGCTACTCCGACAAGGCCTGCCAGGAAAAGCTGAACCTCTACAAGGAAGAAAACCTGTGAGCCTGATCTTCGAACCCCAGGCGCCGGTCCTGGCCGCCACCTCCACCGGCGAGCAGTTCCCGGTTCGCCGCATCTTCTGCGTCGGCCGCAACTACGCCGCCCACGCCCGCGAGATGGGTCGCGATCCCGACCGCGAGCCGCCGTTCTTCTTCACCGCCTGGGCCGAGACGGTCGTGCCGGACGGCGCGACGATCGCCTATCCGCAGAAGACCAAGGACTTCCACTACGAGGCCGAACTCGTGGTCGCCATCGGCAAGACCGGCCGCGACATCGCCGTCGAGGACGCGCTCGACCACGTCTGGGGCTACGCCACCGGTCTCGACATGACCCGCCGCGACCTGCAGCTGGAAGCCCGCGCCCAGGGCCGTCCCTGGGACACCGGGAAGAACGTCGAGCAGTCCTCGCCGCTGGGCCTGATCCAGAAAGCGGGCGAAGGCTTTGATCCGACCAAGGGCGAGATCAAGCTGACGGTGAACGGGCAGACCAAGCAGCAGGCCGATCTGGCCGACCTGATCTGGCCGGTGGCCGACATCGTGGCCTACCTCTCGGGCCTCTACCGCATCGAGCCGGGCGACCTGATCTACACGGGCACCCCGGCCGGCGTCGGCGCCGTCGTCGAGGGCGACGCGATGGTAGTCACCATCGAGGGCCTGGACCCGCTGAACATCACGGTCGGACCGCCCGCGGCCTGACCTGCGACCACCAAGACTAGGGACAAGGGGAGCGGCCACAGAGCCGCCCCCTGCGAAGAGGAAACGACAATGGCTACTCTTGAAGCGACGGCGGGCAACGCCGTCGTCGACCGGGCGAGGTTCGGCTCGCTGCAGTTCGGCGTCACCGCGCTCTGCGCCATCATCGCCATGCTCGACGGGTTCGACACGCAGGCCATCGCGTATGTCGCCCCGCGCATCGCCGAGGACTGGGGCCTGACCCCGGCCGCCTTCGGCCCGATCTTCGCCGTGGGCCTTCTGGGCCTGACCGTCGGCGCCTTCCTGCTCAGCCCCGCCGCCGACAAGTTCGGCCGCAAGACCATCATCCTGATCTCGACCGTGATCTTCGGCCTGTTCGCCCTGCTGACGGCGACCTCGGGCTCGATGAACGAGCTCCTGATGTACCGCTTCCTCACGGGCATCGGCCTGGGCGCGGCCATGCCCAACATCATCGCCCTGACCAGCGAATATGCGCCCGAGCGCCTGCGCGCGACGCTGGTGACGGTGATGTTCTGCGGCTTTCCGCTGGGTTCGACCCTGGGCGGGGTGCTGTCGACCGGCCTGATCGACCAGTTCGGCTGGCACTCGGTGTTCGTGGTCGGCGGCGTGCTGCCGCTGCTGCTGGTGCCCGTGCTGATGGTCATGCTGCCGGAGTCGGTGCGCTTCCTGGTCGCCAAGGGCGCGCCGGAAAGCAAGATCGCCCCGATCGTGCGCCGCATCGATCCTTCCGCCTCGACCGCCGAGTTCGCCTCGCACCTGCGCAGCGAGCAGGCCGAGGCCCCCAAGGGCTTCTCGGTCGCCCAGCTGTTCACGCAAGGGCGCGCGCCGGTCACGGGCCTGCTGTGGGTGGCGTTCTTCATGAACCTGCTCGTCATGTACTTCCTGGTGAACTGGCTGCCGACCCTGCTGAAGGGCGCTGGCCTGCCGCTGTCGATGGCCATCCTGTCGACCGCCACCCTGAACCTCGGCGGCGTGGTCGGGGCCATCGCCCTGGGCCGCCTGATCGACCGCTTCAGCCCCTATGTCGTGCTGGGCGCGGCCTATGCCGCCTCGGCCGCCTTCATCGCCGTCATCGCCCTGGGCGGCACCCACCTGACCACGCTGCTGGTCGGCGCGGCGCTGTCGGGCTTCGGCGTCGTCGGCGCCCAGATCGGCTGCAACGCCCTGGCCGCATCGGTCTATCCCACCGCCATCCGCGCCACGGGTGTGGGCTGGGCGCTGGGCGTCGGGCGCGTCGGCGCCATCGTCGGCCCGCTCGTGGGCGGCGCGCTCCTCGCCAACAAGTGGGCCCCCGGTTCGATCATCCTGACGGCCGTGGTTCCCGCCCTCATCGCTTCGCTGGCCGTCTTCATCCTCGGCGGCGTGCGCAAGAAGTCCGGAGTCTGACACCGCCATGATCCTGCACGGCTATTTTCGTTCGACCGCGTCGTGGCGCGTGCGGATCGCCCTGGGCCTCAAGGGGCTCGCCGCCGACCAGGTGTTCCACCACCTGCGTCGGGGCGAGCAGCGGGCGCCGGATTACCTGGCGATCAACCCGCAAGGCCTGCTCCCGGCCCTGGCCCTCGACGACGGCTGGGTGCTGACCCAGTCGCTGGCCATCGTCGAATATCTCGACGAGACCCATCCGCAGCAGCCGCTGCTGCCCTCCGACCCGTTCGCCAAGGCTGAGGTCCGCGCCGTCGCCCAGGCCATCGCCTGCGACATCCATCCGGTGCAGAACCTGAAAGTGCTGGCCCGCCTGCGTGATCTCGGCCTCGACGAACCGGCCGTCCAAGGCTGGGCCGCCGGGGTGATCGAAGAGGGGCTCGACGCGGTCGACAAGCTGCTGGCGGGCAAGTCGGGGCGCTTCGCCTTTGGCGACGCGCCGGGCCTGGCCGATCTGGTGCTCGTGCCGCAGCTGGGCAACGCCCGCCGCTTCGGCGTCGAGCTGCGCTGGAACCGCCTGATCGACATCGAGGCCGCCTGCCTGGAGCTTGACGCCTTCAAGTCCGCCGTCCCGTCGGCCCAGCCCGACGCCGAATAAACCCATCCCCTAAAGCCAAGAACCAAAGAGCGCGGAGCCAACCGCGCCCTCTGGAGGAAACCCATGCTGCTGACCACTGTGGCCGCGGCCGCCTTGCTTGCGCCCGTAGCCGACGCCCCGATCGCCACCCAGGCCCCAAGCCAGGCGACTGATCGCGTCGTCCCGATCCCCGCCCAGAACGCCCCGTCGCCGGGCAACGTGCCGCCGCCGGCCGTGACCAAGGCGCCCGCATTCAAGCTGATCAATCACGACGAGGACTGGAGCTACCTGGCCGACCCGGCCAAGCGCACCACGCTCTGGTCGAAGCTGAAATACATCCCCGTCGGCGAGACCAGCTATCTCAGCCTGGGCGGCGAGTTCCGCCTACGCCTGGAAGACCGCGGCAATGAGCGCTTCGGCCGCGGCGCCCAGGACGAGGACGGCAACGCCCAGACCCGCACCCGCCTGTGGGCCGACCTGCACATGGGACAGCGCCTGCGCGCCTTCGTCGACGTGCAGGACGCGCGCAGCATCGATCTCGACAGCGGCGAGCCGCCGATCGAGGTCAGCCGCTGGGACCTGCATCAGGCTTTCCTGGAAACCAACGCCGAGGTCGGCGACGCCAAGGTCCGCCTGCGCGTCGGCCGCCAGGAACTGGGCTTGGGCGCCTATCGCATCTTCGACATGCGTGAAGGCGCCAACAGCCGTACCTCCTTCGACATGGCCCGCGTGCTGGTCGACCGCAAAGGCGGCTGGAGCGGCGGCGCCTTCTACGGCTACGCCCTGCGCGAGGCCAAGACCTCGTGGGACGACGCCACCAACTTCGACTACCGCCTGGCCGGCGTGACCGCCTCGCGCACGCTGGGGCAGGGGCCGACGGCGCCCAAGCTGGAGCTGCTCTACGTCAACAGCGACAAGCGGGGCGCGGTCTATGACAGCGTCACCGGCGGCCGCGATCGCCGCGGTTCCTACTCGGCGCGCTTGGCCGGCCGCTACGGGGCCTGGGACTACGACCTGGAGGGCGTCTACCAGGGCGGCACGTACCGCGACCTCGACGTCTCGGCCTGGTACGTCTCGGCCATGGGCGGCTACACCTTCAAGGCCCCGTGGTCGCCGCGCCTGGGCCTGCGTCTGGAGGCCGCCTCGGGCGACAAGGACCGCACCGACGGCAAGCTGAACTCCTACGCCCAGATGTTCCCGCAGCCGATCTCGCTGCGCACCGACTTCGGCATCACCAACATGGTGGCGATCCAGCCGCAACTGACCTTCAAGCCCACGACCAAGCTGACGGCGGGCCTGCAGGTGGCGGGTCTGTGGCGCCAGAGCGACGAGGACGGTCTCTACGGCCTCGGCGGCCAGGTGCTGCGCGGCGGGCTCGAAGGCACGGCCCACTATGTCGGCTGGCGCCAGGCGGCCTTCGCCAGCTACGCCGTCTCGCCGTTCGTCACCGTGACCGGCATCGCCAACCACACCACTTCGGGCACGTTCCTCAAGCAGACCGGCATGGCCGACGACCAGACCTATGCCGGCCTGATCGTGGGGTTGCGATTCTAAAGACAACTCCTCCCCCGCTTCGCGAGGGAGGAGCTAGTCCCACAACGAAAAAGGCCCCGGTTTCCCGGGGCCTTTGCCGTATCTCGAAGATCGAGAAGCGCTTAGCCGCGCTTTTCGACGTCGATGTAGTCGCGCTGGGTCGAGCCCGTGTAGAGTTGACGCGGACGGCCGATCTTGCGGGTCGGGTCCTCGAACATTTCCTTCCACTGGCTGATCCAGCCGACGGTGCGGGCCAGGGCGAACAGCACGGTGAACATGTTGGTCGGGAAGCCCATCGCGCGCAGCGTGATGCCCGAGTAGAAGTCGATGTTCGGGTACAGTTTGCGTTCGATGAAGAACGGATCGCTGAGCGCGATCTTTTCCAGCTCCATGGCCACTTCGAGCAGCGGGTCGTTGATGCCCAACTGGCCGAGAACCTCGTGGCAGGTCTTCTGCATGACCTTCGCGCGCGGGTCGAAGTTCTTGTACACGCGGTGACCGAAGCCCATCAGCTTGTGCTTGCGAGCCTTCACGCCCTCGATGAACTCGGGGATCTTGTCGACCGTGCCGATCTGCTCGAGCATCTCCAGGGCTTCCTGGTTGGCGCCGCCGTGCGACGGGCCCCACAGGCAGGCGATGCCGGCGGCGATGCAGGCGAACGGGTGAGCGCCCGACGAACCGGCCAGACGGACGGTCGAGGTCGAGGCGTTCTGCTCGTGGTCGGCGTGCAGGATGAAGATGCGGTCCATGGCGCGGGTCAGGACCGGGTTCGGCTTCCAGTCCTCAGCCGGGACCGAGAAGCACATGCGCAGGAAGTTTTCCGAGTACGACAGGTCGTTGCGCGGCGACACGAACGGCTGGCCGATCGTGTACTTGTAGGCGCGGGCGGCGATCGTCGGCATCTTGGCGATCAGGCGGTGGGCGCTGATCTCACGCTCGCGGGCGTCGTCGACGTTCATGCTGTCGGCGTAGAAGGCCGACAGGGCGCCCACGGCGCCGGTCATGACGGCCATCGGGTGGGCGTCGCGACGGAAGCCTTCGAAGAACCGGTCGAACTGCGCGTGCAGCATCGTGTGGTAGGTGATGTTGTTCTCGAACTTGGCCAGTTCGGCGGCCGTCGGCAGTTCGCCGTTCAGCAGCAGGTGGCAGACTTCGAGGAACGACGACTTCTCGGCGAGCTGGTCGATCGGATAACCGCGGTGCAGCAAAACGCCAGCGTCACCGTCGATATAGGTGATCTTGCTCTCGCACGAGGCGGTCGAGGTGAAGCCCGGGTCGAAGGTGAAATGGTCGCTTTCGCCGTAGACCTTTCGGATGTCCAGAACGTCCGGACCCGTGCTGCCCTTGAGGATCGGCAGGTCGTAGCTCTTGTCGCCGATCGTCAGCGTGGCTTTGTCGGTCATGCGAGAGACCCTTTCAATAGTGGTACGATCAGTCCAGTTTTCGCTTTCGCGGGTGCGTTATAGCGCCTCATGCGCGCGACGCCAGCGCATCGTCAAGCCGGCCGAGAGACTCCTCCCGTCCCAGGGCCGCCATGATCTTGTTCAGGTCAGGCGCCTGGGCCCCGCCGGTGAGGATTCCACGCAGCGGGGGACCGAACTTTCCAAAGCCGACGGCCTCGGATTCAGCAAACGATTTCAACAGCGCCTCGAGTTCCGCGACGCCCCACACCGGGGCGGCGGCGAGATGTTCACGAAGTCGTGCGAGGCGCGCGACCGTTTCCTCGGAAAGCTGCTTGGCGGTTTTTTCTTCGAGCGTCAGCGGACGCACCTTCAGCGCGAAGGCCACGTGCTCGCCCAACTCCAGGATGGTTTTCGCGCCTTCCTTGACCTGGGGCACGGTCGAAGCGATGCGCGCCTCGGCGTCGGCCGGCAGGTCGGCCCCGGCGGCGGTCAGGGCCTTCAGGGTCAGCGCGGTCAGGCGCGCGTCGTCGGCCTGACGCAGGTGCTGGCTGTTGATGAAGTTCAGCTTGGCCCAGTCCAGGCGGGCAGGGGCCTTGACCACGTCCTTGACGTCGAACCAGCTGATCGCCTGCTCGTCGTTGAACACCTCGTCGTCGCCGTGGCCCCAGCCCAGGCGCGCCAGGTAGTTGCGCAGGCCCTCGGGGATGTAGCCCATGTCGGCGAACTCGCCGACGGCTTGCGCCCCGTGACGCTTGGAAAGCTTGGCGCCGTCCGGGCCGTGAATCAGCGGGATGTGTGCGAACGACGGCACGTCCCATTCCATCGCCTGGTAGATCAGGCTCTGGCGGGCGGCGTTGTTCAGGTGGTCGTCGCCGCGGATGACGTGGGTCACTCCCATGTCGTGGTCGTCGACCACGACGGCCAGGTTGTAGGTCGGCGCGCCGTCGTTGCGCAGCAAGACGAGGTCGTCCAGCTCGATGTTGCGGAAGGTGACCGGGCCCTTGACCATGTCGTCGACCAGGGTCTCGCCTTCAAGCGGGCCCTTGAAGCGGATGACGTGCGGTGCGCTCGGATCGGCCGGCGGCGGGGCGTCGCGCCAGGGCGAGCGGATGGCGCGGCCTTCGGCGCGGGCCTTCTCGCGGGCGGCTTCCAGCTCTTCCACGGTCATCCAGCAGCGATAGGCGCGGCCCTTGGCCAGCAGCTGCTGCACCACCTCACGGTGACGGTCGGCGCGGCTGTACTGGAAGATCGGCTCTTCGTCCGACTTCAGGCCCAGCCAGTCCAGGCCCTCGAAGATCGCGGCCACGGCGGCGTCGGTCGAACGCTCGCGGTCGGTGTCCTCGACGCGAATAAGGAACTTCCCTCCCGTATGGCGTGCATATAACCAGTTGAACAGCGCCGTACGGGCGCCGCCGATATGCAGGAAGCCGGTCGGCGACGGGGCGAAGCGGGTGACGACGCCGCTGGGGGCGGGGGAGGAACTGGACATAGGCTTCGAAGCTGACGGTCTGGAGGCCGCGGGGGCGGCGGGAGGCTCGGCGGCTGCGCGCGACGCAGGCGCGGGCCGTTGGGCGGCGCGTCTTAGCACGGCCGTTCGAAGGTGTCCTAGTCCCGCAACCTTTGTCACACAACTGATCGACGAGGCGCGGCTCAACGCCGCCCGATGGATGTTGTGGAGCCCGGTGGCCTTCGCCCTGGGCGCGGCCGGCTATCTGCAGCTGAAGGCCGAGCCCAGCTGGTCGCTCCTGGCCCTCGTCGCCCTGGCGCTGGGCGTTCTGGCGGTCTGGAGCCGCGGCTGGACGCGCTGGAGCGGCCTGGTCGTTCCCTTGACCCTGCTGGCCTTCGCCGCCGCCGGCGCGCTGGCCGGCAAGATCCGCTGCGACCGGGTCGCCGGGCCGGTCATGCCGGTGGAGCGAGGCGTTCGCGTGGTCGACGGATTCGTCGTCGACGTGGTCTCGCCCGGCGCGGCGGGACCCCGCCTGCTGGTCGCGCCGGTGTCGATCTCGCGCTTGGCGCCGGGCCTCACGCCAACACGCATCCGGGTCAGCCTGCCCGAGGGGCAGGCGCCGCCGCCGCCGGGATCGGGCCTGCGCCTGCGCGCGATGCTGTCGGCCCCGCCGTCGCCGGCCGCGCCCGGCTCCCACGACTTCGCCCGCGACGCCTGGTTCAACGGCGTCGGCGGGGTGGGCTTCACGGTGGGTGAGATCCAGGAGGCGAGGCTGGATCCGCCGCCCTGGCGGCTGCGGCTGGCCATGGCGGTCAACGCCATGCGCTGGAGCCTTGCCTCGCGCATCGTCCAGCGCCTGGGGCCCGAAAGCGGCGGGATCGCCGCGGCCATGGTCACCGGCCACGAGGCCTGGGTCACGCCTGAGCAGACCGAGGCCATGCGCGCCTCGGGCCTGGCGCACATCCTGTCCATCTCCGGCCTGCACATGGCCATCGTCGGCGGCTTCGTGTTCGCGGCCGTGCGCCTTCTCGTGGCCGCCTGGCCGTGGGCGGCCCTGCGCTTCCCGGGCAAGAAGATCGCCGCCCTGGCCGGCCTCGCCGCCGTCGGGGCCTATGTGGTGATCTCCGGCGCCCCGCCGCCGGCCGTGCGCGCGGCGATCACGGCGGGCGTGGCGTTCCTGGCCATTCTCGCCGATCGCCAGGCTGTCAGCCTGCACGGGCTGGCGCTGGCGGCGCTGATCATCCTGGTGGCCCAGCCCGAGCAGGCCGGCGCGGCCGGCTTCCAGATGTCGTTCGCCGCCACCGCCGCCCTGGTCGCCCTCGCGGAAGCCTGGCCCCGCCAGCCGCGCGAGATCTCGGTGCCCTGGCCGATCCGTTTGGCGCAGGCCGCCCTGGCCTGGCTGGCGATCAGCGTCGGCGCCAGTTTCGTGGCGGGCCTGGCCACTGGTCCCTTCGCCATGCAGCACTTCAACCGCGTCGCCATCTGGGGCCTGCCGGCCAACCTGGTGGTCTCGCCGCTGTCGTCCTTCGTCATCATGCCGTTCCTGGCGATGGGCGCGGCGCTGGAGCCGCTGGGCCTGGGCGGGCCGTTCCTGGCCGTCGCCGGTTGGGGCATCGAGGCCATGACCGCCGTCGCCCGCTGGTTCGCCAGCGCCCACGGCGCCCAGCAGACCGTGGCCAGCGCGCCGGGCTTCACCCTGGTGCTGTCGTTCCTCGGGATCATGCTGCTGTGTCTGTGGAAGGGGCGGCTGCGCTGGTTGGGCGTTCCGCTGTTCCTGGCGGTGGCCCTGTGGCCGCGCCCGGCTCCGCCCGATCTGTGGATCGCCGCCGACGGAACCACGGCCGCCGCGCGCCGGGGCGGGCAGGCGGTGCTGCTGCGGCCGGACGCCCGGCGGTTCGGCGCCGAACTCTGGGCCCGCCGGCGCGGCCTGGCGCCCGTCGACGGCGGCGGTTTTGTCTGTGATCGCGCCTCGTGCCGGCCGGAACAGGGTGCGCCAGTCGCCGTCAGCCTGTCCTGGACCCGCCGCGCGCCCGACTTCGACGCCCTGCAGCGCCTGTGCTCGGGCGCGGAGGTGGTCGTGCTGCGCGGCGCCAGGCCCGCCGTCCTGCCGACCGCCTGCCACGATGCCGTCGTGCTGGCGGCCGAGGATTTCGCCGTCGGCGGCGCGGCTGAACTCTGGCGCAGGCGCGACGGCTGGTGGATCGTGTGGACCGCGCCCGGACGCGGCAGGCGTCCCTGGACGAAGGCTGCTGACACGAATGCGCAAGAACCGGGCGGATGATGCCGCGCCGCCGCGGCTATCTGCCGGCGACGCCTCGCTTGGAGAGCCAGGACCGATGACCAACGCCACCTTCGCCGCCCGCCGCGCCGCCTTTCGCGCCCTGCACCAGGACGGCTTCTTCGTGTTGCCCAACCCGTGGGACGCCGGCGGCGCCGTGCGCCTGCAGAAGCTGGGCTTCGCCGCCCTGGCCTCGACCAGCGCCGGCATGGCCTGGTCCTGGGGCCGCGCCGACGGGCAGGTCAGCGTCGATGAGGTGATCGAGCATCTGGCCCTGCTGGTCACCGCCACCGACCTGCCGGTCAACGCCGACTTCGAGGCCGGGTTCGCCGACACGGCCGAGGGCGTGGCGGCCAATGTCGCCCGCGCCGTCGAGACCGGGATCGCCGGCCTTTCCATAGAGGATCGGGTGGGGACGGACCTTTATCCCATCGGCACCGCCGTGCAGCGCCTGGCGGCCGCCCGCGCGGCCATCGACGCCTCGGGCCAGGACGTCATGCTGGTGGGCCGCACCGAGGGTTTCCTGATCGGCCGCGACGACCTGGCGCCGACCATCGAGCGCCTCGTGGCCTATTCCGAAGCCGGCGCCGACTGCCTCTATGCGCCGGGCGTGACGCGATATGACGACATCGCCGCCATCGTCGCGGCCGTCGCTCCCAAGCCGGTCAACGTGCTGCTGTGGGGACCCGACATGAAGGTCGCCGACCTGCCGGGCCTGGGCGTTCGCCGCGCCAGCACCGGCGCAGCCCTGGCCGCGGCCGCCTGGAGCGGCTTCGAGGCGGCGGCCAAGGATCTGATCCTCTAGGGCGTATCGAAATTCAGGAGTTTCGTTCTTTATCCACCGAGCATCCCCGCGAAGGCGGGGATCCAAGCTGTGTTTGGGTGAAGGCTTGGCCGTGAGCGATTGCAGACTCCGCTTGGGTCCCCGCCTTCGCGGGGAAAGACGGATCTTGGGGGAGGGGCGGCTGTCGGAGAGCGATCCGCTCTAGGGAACGGGCGGCCGCTCGATCGGCAGGATCGATCCGTCCGGACCATAGCTCAGCGGCGCCAGCGTGATCGAGCGCCGATGGTCGCCGCCGCCGGGCAGCAGCTTGTCGTGATAGAAGAACCACCACCGGCCGTCGCGCTCGATGATGGCCTGGTGGTTGGTCGAGATCGGCAGGTAGTCGAGGATCACCCCGCGATAGGCGTAGGGCCCCATCGGCGACCTGGCGGTCGCGTAGACGATCTGGCCCGGCCAGCCGGTCGAGAAGCTGAAATAGTAGAGGCCGTCGCGCTTATGCAGGAACGGCGCCTCGCCGTACTTCTTCTTCGGGTCGTCGGCCGGATAGCCGGCGACCACGAGGTTCTCGATCGGCCCGGCCAGCGAGGCCATGTCGGCCGCCAACCGCACGATCTTGGGCACGCGGGTGCCGAACAGCATGTAGGCCTGGCCGTCGTCGTCGATCAGCACCTGCGGGTCGATCGGCTCGTCGCCGGCGTTGGCGTCGCGAGCCTTATCGACCAGCGGCGCGCCGATGGCGTCCTTGAACGGACCCTGCGGCCGGTCGGCCACTGCCACCCCGATCTTGTCGCCGCCGACCGGGGCGAAGAAGTAGTACTTGCCGCTGTGCTCGACCGCGCCCGGCGCCCAGGCCTTGGCGTCGGGCCTGGCCCAGTTGAACACCGTCACGTCGAGGAACGCGCCGTCGTCGCTCCAGGTCTTCAGGTCGCTGGAGCTGTAGAGCCGCCAGGACGTCGAGTCCCAGTACTTGCCCGAGTTCGAGGCGTCGTCGGTGGCGTAGACATAGACCTTGTCGCCGAACACGTGCGGCGAGGGATCGGCGCTGAACCGCTGGGTGATCGGCTGGGCGGAGGCGTTCAGGCCGAGCGCAAGGCAGAGCGCCGCGCTGAGGGACGCGATGGGCGCGTGGGACATGGTTGCTCCTCCGATCGACCGATGGGGCGGCGCGTCATGAACGACGCGCCGCACGGCCTTGAATCTGGAGTAGCAGCTTAGATTAACTCAGACAAATATGCATTCAGGTCGCGTTCGACCCAGCCACGGCCTTGAGGCCCGCGCCAGACGCAAGAAGGGCGCGGGCGTCCCCCGACACCCGCGCCCCGCGCATCTTGCCGGCTAGTGGCCCGCGTCAGTGGTAGCGGCGGATCAGGCCCACCAGCTTGCCCTGCACCTCGACCTGATCGGGGCCGAAGATGCGGGTCTCGTACTTGGGATTGGCCGCTTCCAGGGCGATCGAGCCGCCCTTCTTACGCAGGCGCTTGAGCGTGGCTTCCTCGCCCACCAAAGCGACGACGATCTCGCCGCTGTTGGCCGTGTCGCCCTTGCGGATGATCACATAGTCGCCGTCCAGGATGCCGGCCTCGATCATCGAGTCGCCCTGCACCTCGAGGACGTAGTGCTCGCCGCCGCCCAGCATGGTCTCGGGCACCGGCAGGCGGTCGCGCTCGTGCTGGATGGCGTCGATCGGCGTGCCGGCGGCGATACGGCCCAGGATCGGCAGCTCGCGGCTGGTGTCGGAAACCGGCGGAAGCGGGGCGGGCGCCGACGGCGCCGGGCCGCCGCCTTCCAGCACCTGCGGACGGAACGCGCCGCGGCCCTTGGGCGGAGCGGCCGTGGTGGCCTGCTGCGGCAGCTTGACCACCTCCAGCGCCCGGGCCCGGTGAGCCAGGCGGCGGATGAAGCCGCGTTCTTCCAGCGCCGTGATCAGCCGGTGGATGCCCGACTTCGACGCCAGGTCCAGGGCCTCCTTCATCTCGTCGAAGGAGGGGGAGACGCCGGTCTCCTTGATCCGTTCGTGGATGAACATCAGCAGCTCGTGCTGCTTGCGGGTGAGCATGGCGGCCTCGCAAGTCGTCGCGGAACAAACCGCAAACCTTTCGAATGTTCTCTAGGTGTTCTTGGTTAAGGTCAAGTGAATTGCAGCGATCGGCGTTCTTTGAAATCGCGATCGGGACCGTTCTCAGCTATTGCCGGCTAAGTCGCTGATTTTAAGTCAGTATGCCGAGCGCTCTTCAGGCGCTGGAGCTCGCCGTGAACGCGTCCCAGGGTGTGGATTTCGCCTGGGCCGCGCGCCGCCCGGCCGGTCATGGTCGCAGGAGAATGCCCGCTCAAGCGCCGATTCCCGGCGCCCGGGGCGCCGATTCTACAGCCGCGGGAACGACCGATTCTGCTTTCCCCGCGATGGCAGGGATGTTCGGCTGATGGATCGCCAGGAATGGCGAAGGCCGCTACCCGATCAGCTCGCGCGTCGCGGCCGTCACGTCGGCCTGGCGCATCAGGCTTTCGCCCACCAGCATGGCCCTGGCGCCGGTCGCTTCCATCCGCACGACGTCGGCGTGGGTGAAGAGGCCGCTTTCGGTGACCAGCAGCGAGCCCTGCGGCGCGAGCTTCGACAGCCGCTCGGTCACCGCCAGGTCGACGACGAAGCTCTTGAGGTCGCGGTTGTTGACGCCGAACAGCGTGGCGCCCAGCTTCCCGGCGCGCTCGGTCTCGGCCTCGTCGTGCACCTCGACCAGGGCGTCCATGCCAAGGCGCGCCGCCTCGGCCATCAGCTCGGCCGCCAGAGCGTCGTCGATCATCGCCAGGATCACCAGTATGGCGTCGGCGCCCAGGGCGCGGCTCTCGGCCACCTGCCAGGGATCGACCAGGAAGTCCTTGCGGATGCAGGGCAGGGCGGTCGCCGCCCGGGCGGCCACGAGATATTCGTCGGCGCCCTGGAAGCTGGGGCCGTCGGTGAGCACCGAAAGACAGGCCGCGCCGCCGGCTTCATAGGCCTTGGCGAGCGTCGGCGGATCGAAGTCGGCGCGGATCAGGCCCTTGGACGGCGAGGCCTTCTTGATCTCGGCGATCAGGGAGAGCTTGCCCGGCGCATGCCTGGCCTCCAGCGCCGCCGCAAAGCCGCGCGGGGCCGAAGCGGCCTTGGCGGCGGCTTCGACGTCGGCCTGCGAGCGCACGGCTTTGCGGCCGGCGACGTCCTCGCGCTTGTAGTCGGCGATCTTGGCGAGAATGTCGGTCATGCGGTCACGGGTTCGGCGTTGGTGGCGGCCACGAGGCCGGCGAGGGCGGCCTTGGCGCGGCCGTCGTCGAGCACGGCGCCGGCCAGTTCCACGCCCTCGCGCAGGGTCTCGACCTTGTCGGCCACCAGGAAGGCGGCGGCGGCGTTGAGCAGCACGATGTCGCGATAGGCGCCGGTCTCGCCGTCGAGCAGGCGGGTCAGGGCCGCGGCGTTGAAGGCGGGATCGCCGCCGGTGATCTCGGCGAGCGAGGCGCGCTGCAGGCCCACGGCCTCGGGCGTGATGGTGAAGAGGCGCATCGCCCCTTCGCGCCATTCGGCCACCTCGGTCTCGCCGGTGATGGTCAGCTCGTCCATGCCGCCGCCGTGCACCGACCAGGCGCGCTCGGCGCCCAGGGCTCCCAGGGCGCGGGCGATCGGCTCGACGAAG